>JADMIO011475743.1_pt1 | contig 82100 bp, 43 predicted proteins | sample 8958161 | NCBI WGS metagenome assembly JADMIO01 (sample SAMN16585339, study PRJNA669376) | soil metagenome | isolation source: Crop rotation soil | place: USA: Cullars Rotation, Alabama | collected 2011
CGACAACTTGTCCACGTGGAATTCTAAGCTTAGGATCCCAATGTGCTGGAAAGGTCGGTCAGACAGGCCTGCTAGGCGAAACCGAAATCTCGAAAGCTGTGCGGAAGGTTCCCATTCACCGGAGCCCGCAGGTCTGGCAAGCTCCTACCACTCGGCCAACTCAGCGGCTTCTTGCGGCGACCGGGCCTCAACGACCTGGTACACGACGTCACTGTAGACTTGCCGAGCCAGTGCCTCAGCCTTATCCCGGGCTAGGTATGGGTTAAGGCTGACCAGCACCTCTTGGCTGTCTTTCGTCCGCCAAACTATGTAGAAGTGCACAGAGAAAGTCTACTCCCCCAGAGGGTAGTGCGCTACCAGGCTGTTCGGAAAACGCCGAGAGCGTCGGCGCGTTCGAACTGGGTGCCCTCTCTGCCGGTGCGAGACTCATTTTGGGCATTTCAGGCCACTATTTCCACCGGTGTCGGCCTACCGCCTGCCCACAAGTGATCGCGAAGAACGAGACTTGAGATGCTCATCTGGGTAGTGGAGATGCTCCGGCGTTGTGAACAAGAAATGCCTCACGTCAGGGGAGACGCGAGGCATTTTGGAGTGGTGGCTCCACGTTGAATAGTGCATATGCCGTGCCAACTGAGCCGGCAGACGAACGCTTTGGTGACGGTGGTAACCATCCGCGAGTGATAAATATGGTCGGTGGGGGGGATTCTACAGCGATTTTGGTCTGTTTCCGGCTTGACGGTGACTAAGTAAACAAAGACCACTTGCGGAAGATCGCCCAATACCAGAGGACGTTTTGAATGATCGAGGCTGCCACTGTTTCAACGATATCGTTGCGGCCGGTACTGACGATTACAACAATGGCAACGACGAGTGAAAGAATCGGGGTTGCCAGACCAAGTACCGCAGCCCAACGTTTCCAGAACCAGATTCCGACCAATGCCACCACTAAGACGACGAGTTCGATCAGGACAAATGCTTGATACCAGAGGGGCACGCTTCCCATGACAGCGTCCAATGTCCCGGGCACTATTGCTGAGAGTAAACCGAACACGGCGTTCAATGCATTGATGGCCAGCATGATCGTCAGAAAAACACCGCGACTCTTGGGTGCGGTTTTGGCGACTCGAAATGACTTGGGCACTGATCCGGTTCCCTTCCTCGGGATCTCAGCCAAACGGCAGGCTGGGATAGCCAATCTACCGCATAGAGCGAGCCGTGTTGGGCGAACAGATTAAACGGGTAGCGACGGCCGGCCCGATTATCTACTTCTTGGCGCTGACATTTTCGGAACCGGGCGCCAGGACATTCTTACCGCGATTGCCCGACCCGTGCCATTACGCTTCTACTTCGAGCGTCGGAGAGTGGTGCCGTTCAGCATTGATCGCTCGGGTGATTGAAATGCACAGTGCCACTTGACCCGGCCGGGTTAATCGAACCGATTCCGGCTCGAAGTAGCGCTTCACGCGGGATGTTTCCGTTCTCAGCAAGTTTCACTTCGACGGCCCAGGCTGGTAGAAAGAATTCTACTGGGTTCATTTCGCGATCATCGTTTGCGATGCAGCGTCGCCTGGGTCCTGCTCGGCTATGATTCAGGTCGCTCCCGACCGGAGGCGTCGATGTCGAGTTGCGTCATGATAGCCGCGATCCGTGCCCGACTCGAGACACCAAACTTTTCTAGGATGTGGGCAATGTGGTTCGCCGCTGTCCCGGTTGAGATTGAAAGGCGTTCCGCAATCTCGGCGTTCGTTAGGCCGAGCGTGATTAACGTAGCTACTTCCAACTCACGTGACGTTAGCCCGCTTAGCAACAGCAGATCTGCTTCACGGCGCCCCTCACGGCGTCCGTCACGATGGGCTTGCTCGGTCAACTGTTCAACTATCTCGGCGCGGTGCGTAATGACTCCGATCCACTTGGCCACGGCTTCACAGAATAGAAGATCCGCCGCGGTAAAAGACTCGGGGAGACCGGACTGCACCGCGAGCACACCTCGTCGCTCTCCGTTGACTGCTATCGGTGTCAAGATCTGAGAGCGCACGCCAAGTGCTACCCGGATGCCCAGTAATTCTTCCGAGTCCCGATCAACTTGAAAATCCAGCCGCGAATGATCAGTCTGGAAGACTTCAGCGGAGCGTCCTCCGTTAGCCAGTGGCTGGTGGTCCAGACCAAGTTCTTTCTGCCGGCGTCCCATTGGTGTGTCACTCGCACCAATCGCGACCAGGGTCTGGGTGGCCGGATCGAGGAGAAAGACGTCGACCTTCCCGGCCCCAAACACTTCGGCAAGTTGGGTCGCGGCTTGGCATAGAGCAGGTTTGACTTGAACGGCATCCGAGTCCATAAAGAGTTCAAGCGTGGTCAATAGCCGTTCAGACTGAACCGACATTTCGCCCCGAGTAGCAGCCGAAAACCACCTGCGAATTGCGCAGATCAGCCCGAATAGTAACTGACTCCGAAGTCTCGATCAACCGACAGACTTTTTCGGTTCTCCTTGACGAAGTGATTTTGTCTAGAAGTGAGCGGTTAAATAAAATATCCCGGATAGGTATTTCGGTATTGCGGGTTTTTTGATTTGGAGATGTTTAGGCGGCTGGGCAAGTGGCCGATCGGGCCTTCGTTTGGCCACTTATGAACAGACAGTGGGCGGTGACAATCCTGTGGTCGGAGATGGTAATCTTACTCGTAACCACAATCGAAAACGGCCGGCTAGGAGATCGGATCAATGGAAGTGAATGACGAGGAGGCTAAGGGTAACCCCGGCCTGGGCTATTGGTGTCTACGTCACGATTGCTTAGGGACCGAGTGCGCTGACCAGTCGCATGGAGCCGTGACTCCGGTTGACTGGAGAAAAGAACCTGCACCGGAGGACGAACCGACATAGACCGCATTGTTTCATTATGTTCACTCGGATGGACCAGATGCCATTCGTCTGGTCTTGTCAGAGACCGTGGCGGGCGAGCTAGAGCGTGTTATGAACTCCCGAGGGAACCGAGGAGCCGCGTTAACATGAGACAAGCGAAAGCCACGAAATGAAGGCCGGCGAGGGTTTCGGGCAGGCGCTCATAGTCGCGGGCCAAACGGCGGCAGCGAGCGAGCCAGGCATGAGAGCGTTCGACCACCCATCGCCGGGGCAGCAGGACGAAGCCGCGCTTGGCCTCGGGCAGTTTGACCACGGCCAGTTCGATTCCACAGGCAGCGGCGGTCTCGGCGGGTTCCACTCCGGTGTAGCCCTGGTCCACGAAAGCCAGAGTGACGTGGTCGCCGGTCGCGTCTTGGACGGCATTGGCCAGGTCAGCCACCTGAGCCCGGTCCTGCTCGTCGGCCGGGGTGACCTTGAGCGCCAGCAAGTGACCCAGGGTATCGACCGCCAGATGGACTTTCGAGCCCTTGCGGCGTTTGGCCCCATCGTACCCGGCCCGGGCGCCACTCTCGGGGCTGGACTGGAGGGTCCGGCTGTCGAAGATGGCGGCGCTGGGCAGGGGCGCTCGGCCTTCGGCTTGGCGGAGCAACATCCGCAGGTCATCGACCATCGCTTCAAAGACCCCGGCTCGCAGCCAGCGCTGGGTTTGTTGGTAGACCGCCGCCCAGGGTGGCAGATCATTCGGGATCAGCCGCCACGGCGCTCCAGCCCGGACGATCCAGCGCAGGGCATTGAAGACTTCCCGCAGGCTGTGCTCCCGCTGGGGCACGTCTTCCGGCAGCAGACTCAGGTACGGTGCGACGAAGGTCCATTCCTCGTCACTCACATCGGTTGGGTACGGACGGCGTCGTGCTTCACTTGACATTCCATGATTCTACCCGTCCTTCCCGCCCAGTTCATAACAGGCTCTAGGAGATCTTGAACGGTCGCGGGCTCGGTTTGCTGCGATCGACGTTCAGTCATTCAATCGTTGATCCGTCACCCCGGCGCAGCCGCGACAGTTGAAGTGGTGTGACCAGTGCGCCCAAATAGCCCGGAGCCGGATCGAGGTGGTGGACCCGCCAGGCCTGGCCGGCCGACGGGTCGCCGTCGACGGCCCAGATTCGCGGCTCCTGATCCGGCAGCAAACTCACATCAAAGCGATCGAGGGGAAAGGCGAGTCCATCGCCCCGGGCCTTTAGATAGGCTTCCTTGCGGGTCCAGCAGCGAAAGAACGCGTCCAAGCAGGTTGAGTCGGTGGTCAGGGCGAGGTCCTTCATCTCCCGAGCCGAGAAAAACCGTTGCGCGATACTGTCGAGGCCGGACATTTCCCGGACTTCCTCCAAATCTATCCCGATCGGCGTTCCCTGGGCCACCGCGATCAGCCCCAGGCCACCGCTGTGGGAGACATTGAAGCTGATTTGGGCGGCGTCACCGTCGCCGGTCAGACCCGGCTTGCCGTTCTGATCGTTGTGCAACCCAACCGCCGCCGGATCACAATCGAGGTAACGGCCCAGGAGAACTCGGAGTAGCCCGCGGGCGGCGATAAAAGCCTGTCGATCGCGGACGAATCGATACCGATCGACACGGATCCATTCGTCCGGCGCCAGCACTGCGCTTAGGTGCTCCAACCGCTCCGAGGACGGCGCCAGGGAAACCCGCCAGACATCCACCGTGTTGGAATCAGGCGTCCCATCTGGGCCGGATGCCGGCAGGTCCAAAGGCCAGGAATCGCCGGGCCGCTGCAGGTCCGGTCCGGTCCGGGACTGAGGATTCCGAGGTTCCGGTTCGCCGAAATGTCGGGCTTGGATGTGCATGTCGGTGATTATCACACGGTGGCCGCCGGCAAGGCACCCGCCGGGACTGCTTTCTGCGGCGCGATTTGGCGACCGGGATGGTGCTAGACTCGACGCTGGTGAGAGTCGCGACCTTTGCCAGGCGGCGTCGCGGCAGGTGCGGAAAGGGGATCCGGGTGACCGACAACGACCAGGAAGACACGACGATCTATCGAGTTGTCATGAACCATGAAGAGCAATACTCAATTTGGCCGGCGCAACGTGACAATCCACTCGGCTGGCATGATGCCGGTCCGTCCGGCCCCATGTCGGTCTGTCTGGCCTATATCAATCAGGTCTGGACCGATATGCGCCCGCTCAGTCTTCGGCGTGCAATGAGCGCCACGAACGATCAAACGGACTGACGTTTCGGGTACTCCGGGGTTGCCTAGAGATCGGTCTCAATGGCGGCGGAGCACGACTCGGCCCGACCGGGTGGAAAGGTGCCCCGACATCCGAGTCGGCCCGGCGTTCAGGCTATCCCCCGACTCCCTCGGCCCTGACTACCGGCCGGCGGATCAAGCGACCAACCTTCCGATTTTGCCTACCGTGCTTTAGTGGCCGGTGACGGCGACGCTACCGGCGAGGCTGCCTTAGTGACGGGGGATCCGCCGGCCGGGGGTGTTGCCATCATCGTATCGCTCATTATGGGAGTGGCCATCATCGTGTCCGTCATCATCGGAGTGGCCATCATTGTGTCGGTCATCATCGGTGTAGCCATACCAAAGTCATTCATCATCGGAGTTTCCATCATCTGGGGCTCGGTCTTCATGGCCGGTGACGGGGACGCCACCGGTGAGGCGGCCTTCGGCGCGGCAGCTTGAGTCGCCGCGGGGGAAACCGGCGCGGCCGCCGGAGCGCTGCCGCCGCAGGCCGAGACAGCTATTGTCCCAGCAGCCAGCAAACCGATAGTTAGCTTTCGGATCAACATTTCTTCTTTCCCTCGTTCGAGCACGATTTGGTCAGGTCGGTCAAGTTCCGCTCCCTCAGCACGGTCCGTCGGCAGCCCAGGTCCTATCCGGTCCAGCGGTTGTCGATTGCGTGGCCGAGCCGGTCCAGTCGTGGCGCTAGTGGCGGACCTGCGTGTGCATCGTCCGGTTCACCGGCCGGTCCTTTCTTACCTCGGGGCACCCGACCCGCTGGCCATCAGCGATTGTTTGCCATCTCCACCCTACAGACTGAATCTGAACAAATCACAACAGGGGTGAAGAGTCTCGTAAGATCGACAAGACCGGTCGGAGAAAGCGCTCCTCGTTAAAGGAGCCTAACGCCTGATCGATCTTCAAGAGGCACAGTTAATCGCCGGTCGGGAGGCATCACCAAGTCGCTAGAGGCGGAGCCTGCCTCCAAGTCCCTCAACCTCTCCTTCTTTCAGGGGAGTTCGATGCAGATTCACCGTTGGGCGTCTGATGCCATTGAAGTTAGCGCCCGGTCGTTAGCCGGACGGAAAGCCGCTGTCTCCCGGTTGTTGAGCCGGGTCGCCCTGCCCTTCTTGACGGTTGCTGAACGCGACAGGACGGGTAGCGATGGGTGATAAACGCGGCCGTCAGGCGACTGGTCACGAGAGTCGGAGGTGGGTTTAGTGAGGTGGTCGCCGATCAGTCGGAGCTAGACACAGGTCACTGTGTTCTCGAGGAAACCGGGCAGACTGGACCATCCGCTCATCGGAGAGGCCGGGGCACCTTGAGTCATCCGCTCCCCCGAATCAATTCGGGGTCTATTAGACAAAGTCGTCTGCGGACGACTCGCAACGCTAAGTAAGTGACAATCCCTTCGATGTTCGCTCCTGTGGGCTCTTCGAAATTGCCATTTGCCAATTGGCTAAACCACCCGAACAACTAGCCGTGGTCGATATCTGTGCCAGGTTGCCACTTCGGGTGCACGAGTCGGCCGCGGTCCGACTTTGTATCCTAGCCCACGACTTCAGTCGTGGGACCTGGCCCACTTACGCTGAGTCCCGCCGACCAACAACCCGGCCTCAGGGATCCTCTCAGATAGACTGCCGTTGCCGGCGGACCGTCTCCAGGCCCACGTCCCAAAAAGTCAATTCGGACCAGGCGACCAGAGGAGGAGGGAGGCGTTCGCCAGCATTCAGAGTGCCTAGCTTTGCCTGGCCGATCCGCTAAGAATTCGACCATTCTGGTGAGGGAACAAAGGGTGCTGACGGTATTGGCGGCTTAGGGGGTGGACCCAGCACGCCGAGAATCCGGACGGCATAACCATAGGTCGAACCTTCAGGCACACCGAAACGTTCGCAGCAGTCAGGCGGCAAGATGTCGACGCATTCGCGCATCTGCTCGACCAGCCATTTGATTCGTTCTTCAAGCTCGGTACTCTGCCACTGATCGTGGAACACTTCGCCGGTGAACGCGATCAAGTCATCGCCGGCCAGATGTCGCCACCAATTATCTGAATTAACTATGAGACGTCGAACGAGCCGCAACCAAGGTTCGGGCGCCCGGCCGTCTACCAAAGGAATGTTGAGCATGTTCTTAGGGTTCGTTCGGGCCGGTTCAGTAAGAACAAGGAACAACTGTTGGGAGCATCTACGGGCAACTGAACGACCGGATCGGTTAGGGCAGCGGTCGCTTGAAATAGGCGCACTCATTTTCATAGGCCACCATCTCCCAGCCTTCAGTACCCAACTGTGCCCAGAGATGGGCGGCAGTTTCGCCTTTTTCAGGCCTCTGGGTCACCAAACCAGCCGATGTCATAAACGATAAAGTGTCGGCCCCGTAGCTTAACCGGCAATACTCCCATTTCTGCATGATCTTCACTCCGGATGAAAGTTGGCCCATCATAACCGAGCGGCTTGATAGATGCCGCGCCGAACTTTCCGGTTGAGCCGTGGCCGGCACAGTCGTCTTGTAAACGACCGGAATCGCGGTCTCAGATAAACCCCGGACGAGATCCCCACCGGATTCATCCCCCGACACGTGATCCCGTTATGCACTACGATCTAGTGTGTTATCTGGCCAAACGGCATACCGGGACTTGGGCCGGGTCGATCAGTTTCCGGCGCGAACGGCCTGGCGTTAAAACCCGGATCTAGACCGCGACAGCCTGCCGGTGACGCGTACCCGTAACATTCACCCGAGTGGCACGTTTGATTCTGTGGCTTTGGCGGAGATCCAGAGCACCGGAGGCAGCGTTATTTCTGTTCCCACAACTACCCACCGACTGATCGCGATTGTTCTCACGCTCGCATTTGTCCTAGTGAGCTTCAGCCCGCTAACCCAGACCCAAGCCGAGGGTCCGGAGAGTAATTCGGTCAATCTGCCACTGGCGGCCCGGGCGTCCGGCGTTTCGGCCAGTGCGACTCGGATTTCCGATCTTCCGGCCATTGGAATGACGATTATCCCTTTCGATCAAACCCGCCTGACGCAGGCCAAGGCGGCCGGAGCGCAGAGTGTTCTGATCGCAATTCACTGGAACGATGTCGAACCGATTCGAACCAACCCACCCACCTATACCTGGACTGTTCCGGATAACTACATCGGTCCGGCTATTAACAGCGGTCTCCAGCCGATTATCCTAGTCGATGACAATCCGACTTGGGCCTATTCCGGATCAATGAAGATTTTGACTGCCTCCGGCCGGACCGGATTGGCCGAGTTTGTCGGTCAGGCGGTGGCGCGGTACAAGTCCCTCTATCCCGGTAAGATCAGAATCTGGTCGTTCTACAACGAACCCGACTGCAACGGCCCAACAGTCATCCCGGATACCAATATTCCTTCGTCCTGCTACGGTGACTTTGGGACTGAGTACACGGCCATGTTGCGTGAGGTCTATCCGGCCGTCAAGGCGGCCGACTCGAACGCGCTGGTCGCGATCGGCGGCTTGGCCTACGACAATTGGGGAGGGCCCGGCACCTTCACCGAACGTTTTCTCGACGATGTCTTGCAGAGCGGTGGATTCAACTACCTCGACTTGATGAACTTCCACTACTACACGGAATTTGCCGACAAGTGGAATCAGTTCGGCTCGGACGTGGTCGGCAAAACCAACTATATTCGCGCTGTTATGGCTCGTTACAACGTCAGCAAACCGATCATCATGACCGAGATCTCACGCCGCACGGATGGGGTTCCGAACGGCGAAGCGATTCAAGCCGACTACGTGATTCAAGGTATCGCCCGCGCCTATGGATCCGGCAGTGATCTCGCGATTTGGTACGAATTGATCGACCACCAGGCGGATTCTTACAATTTTGGGATCATCGGTTCGACCGGCGCTAACAAGCCGGCTTACGCAGCATATGGACTGGTCAGCCAGAAACTGGCCGGGATCGCCACGACCGGTACCGCAAACACCAACTTTCCCGGAGTTGAAGCCTATACATTTGGCTCGGCCGAATGTTTTCGACAGACTTCAGTCGCCTGGTCTGCCGACGGTGGAACCAAGTTCATTAAACTCAGCGCTGATCAAGTTCTCAAAACCGAGCGAACCGGTCAGACCAGCTTTATTCGAGATGCCGATGATGGGACAACTGATGGGCAGGTGACCGTGACCCTCGGTTCGTCGCCCGTCTTCCTGGAAATCACCCCAAAGACCGGCACCGACAATCCGGGCGGGACATTCCGGGTCTACCTGCCAAACGTCTCGCGTGCCCGCTGCCTGCAAGGGACAGGTGCCTAGCAAGCAGTAACTCTCTCTCACCCTGCCCTGATCCGGTTGGAGTCTAGGCGGATTGGGTTAAGCCCCCGAGTCAGCCGGCGGAATCAGCAGAAGCTTACCGGTTGTGCCCCGGCTTTCCAGCGCCCGGTGAGCGTCGGCTGCCTGGGAGAGCGGATAGGTCCGCTCAATTCGTAACTTCACCTGACCATCGACGACCCAGCCCAGTACCTCGTTGGCTCGCCAGGTCAGTTCTTCTTGAGTCACGATGAAATCGGCCAGGACCGGCCGGGAGACCAGAACCGACCCGTGGGTTGACAGGATATCTAAGTCCAACGGCTCTACTGCCCCGCTGGCGGCGCCGAACAGGGCGAGACAGCCCCGTCGGGCGAGGCAGTCGAAGCCCTTCAAAAACGTGTCCCGGCCCACTCCATCGTAGATCACCTGGACACCTTCGCCCTTGGTCAAACGACTGGTCTCGGCGACGAAATCTTGCTCGGTGTACAGAATCACCTCGTCCGCGCCGTGGGCCCGGGCCAGATCGGCTTTGGCCGGAGTCCCGACCGTTCCGATCACCCGAGCGCCGAGCAACTTCGCAATCTGACAAAGCCAGAGCCCCGTTCCACCGGCCGCCGCATGGACCAAACAAGTTTGCCCGGCCTGAAGGGGAGCAACACTCCGGACCAGGTAGTGGGCGGTTAGGCCTTGAAGGAGTGCGGCCGCGGCATCTTCGAGGCTAAGTTGTTCTGGGATTTTGACCAGGCGATTGGCCGGGATGATTGCCTCGGTCGCGTAAGCTCCGTCGTACGATACCCAGCCCACGCGATCGCCGACCTTCAAGTCGGTCACCCGGGCGCCGATGGCATCCACCACTCCGGCCGCTTCCCGGCCAACCCGCATCGGATATGGTCGGTCCAAACGTCCGGTCCGGCGCATGATGTCCGCGAAATTGACCCCGGCCGCGGCAATTTTCACCCGGGCGTCATCGGGTCCGGGGGCTCGTTGAGGCTGCGTCTCGAGAATCAGTGCTTCCGGACCACCCGGTTGGTAGACCATCGTTGCCTGCATGGCGGCAGCCCTCCCAGAGCCCTTTGGCAATCCGGCACTAAATTAGTCGGACATCTTCGTCCGGTACCAGGCCCCTTCGAAGACGGCTTCCACGGCGGTCACCAATTCGGCACTTTCGGCGTCGTCCCAGTCACCCCAGTGGTCCGACTTAAGCCACAGTTGGCGGGCCTGTTCGACAATCTCAACGGCCTCTGGGTGAAACCGGATCGGCGTCAAGCCGCGAACGGTGACTTCTTCTTCAACCGCGGTTTCCGTGTAGCCAAATTGCGCTAGTTTCGACCAGTCTGCCATTGGGCGTCCCTTTCTGCGGTGCCCGCCCTCTCGGCCAGCCGAGGCATTCGGGCCGAACGCACGGCACAGGCTAATTCTTGCCGGGTTCTTGGGCCGCGGTCTGCATCGTGTTCGATAGGATCCCGTAGACACTCGCCCAGGAGTCGCGGACCTCGGGCGTGAAACCGTCTCCCAGGCCCTTCTCCAAGGTCCAGAGCAAGGCTGCGCCCACGGTCTCGTAGTCTTCAGTCCGGACACCATATCGGGCGTGGCGCCGGCCCAGGGCCTGCACGGCCGGGACCAAGGTGTCCAAATTGTCGAGGCCACGGACCGCAACTGTGATCATCTGCATTAGGGCCTTCTTCTGTTCACTCATGTCATCTTTGAAGAGCGGGCGAAGGGAGGCATTTAGTTCGAAGAGCCGGCCGTAGAAAAGGTCCGCCGCGGTATCAGCAATCGGGGCGACCTGGGCAAAACTGGTCTGAACCAACGTCTTTTGTTGGGGGGTCATGTTGCACTCCTCGGCTGATAGAACCGACCGTTCCTCAGACGGTGAATTAAGCGAGCCAATCATACGACGGATTGGCTGCTTGCTAACTGTGATCTGAGGCACTCGAGAGAATGAACATTTGGTGAAACGGCCGCCCAAGCCTCAGTCGGCGATTCCCAGTTCTCGGGCCAATTCGTTCGCAATCTCGACGTGAAGGGCAATCCGGCGCTCAAGGTCCTGCTGTTGACCCATTTCAACCAAGAGTGTCGACAGATCCGGAACGAACCGTCCCAGCCCGAGGCTCGAGGTGCCTCCCGGCACGTTTTGTCCGGCGTTCGGCACGGGAGGTGGACCGGAGAACTGGGGCGGGGGGTTATCGGGATTATTGCGATCGAAGAACTCTTCCCGAGGGTGCCGGATCCGGGTATTTACCGCGGCCACGACATTGCGGGCCAGCATTTGGGCCTGGTCATCAGGCGACGTCCCAACCGTCTGACCTAAGTAGGCAGTTCCATTGTAGGCGCGACCATTGAAGAAAACCCAGGATTCGTGCATATCGAGCACGACGTTAACGTGGTATTCCCGCAAAGTCTCGATGATCTGCCAGGCCATCTGGGCCATCGGCGGACCATCGGGCGAACCGGGATAAAGGCGGTTCAGGTCGCCCCATTCCGGCCTGGTCCGGACCTGCGCGGAGTCTGCCAGGCGGTTCGCTCGGGGGATGATCAGAACGGCGCCGGTAGAAGGTCGCATCGACTCCAAGAGACGTTCCGCGGCCAGCCAGCCCCCGGGTTCGTCCCCGTGTACACCGCCCAAGATCATCAGCACTTGCCCGGGCAAACCGCTGCCAATCACATACAGCGGAGTTTCGAAACGAGTTCCCTCCATCAAAGGAATTCGCTGCTGACCGGCCGGGATGACAAACGGCTCGGGAGTCGGTGTAAGCGTCGGCAACGGCGTTGGAGTCATGGTTGGCGGACTAATTGGAGTAGACGTCGCGGTAGGCGTTGGGGTCTCAGTGGGGAAAGGGATCAACGTCGCTTGGGCCGGCGGGAAGGTGGCTGCCACCCGCACCTGCTCCAAACCTGACCCCCGGCTCGCCGATGTATTGCAAGCCGAAAACACGATTGCCGCGACACCGACAATTGCCAGGCAAAGTAGGTTGCGCCGGTATTTCGGGCGGTACGAGAAATTGCCAACCATCTCCTGACTATAGCATAGGCACCCGGCGGGCCGGCACGGCCGAAAGCCTCAGCAAGCCGGTTCATTGGTGACCTGACGCGGCTTAACGAGTGGTCCCATCGATCCAGCTTCGATACGCTTTAATGGTGTTTTTTGGGGTGCACAGGCTGCTAGATTCGAAAGAAAATGTGCTGAGCCGTGTCTTCTTGATACAATTTCGAGTCCCTCTCGAAGTGCCGAACCGCTGACTGGACCTCGGATGGCTGGCTATAGTAGGCGTATGAAATTGACGACCTGGATCACCCGGGTCATTCGGCGCGGTTACGTAGGACGATGATCGCCCGCTTTCTGAGCAAGTTACGCCTCTCATCAGTCCTGATTCTGGTTATCATGACCGTCGTTTGTCTGGCCCCAGACAGGCCTTCGGTCGCTGCCCAAACCCGGCCGACAACCCGGTTGGCTAGGTTGGAGCCGGCGACCGGTACCTATTTTGGCGTCAACTTGAACTGGGGTGAGGATAGTGCGGCGGCCTACAACCAGCGCCTCGGCCGACGGGCCGCTGTTTATGTTCAGTTCACTCGATTTCCGCCCAAGACCGACGACATCACTTATTTAAATCAGTTCATCGACCAAGTCGCGGCGGCCGGGGGAATCGGACTGATCACCCTCGAACCGTTCGACGGCCTGAGCGCGGTGACGGCCGACATTGCCGACGATTTCGCGACCCGGTTGGCCTATTACAACAATAGTCGTGGGGTACCGATGCTGGTGCGCTATGCCCATGAGATGAACGGCTCTTGGTACCCCTGGGGCGAGCAACCGACTGAGTATGTTCGGACCTTCCGGCTGCTGGCGAGCGCGATTCAGCGCCGGGCCGGTCAATCAGCCATGATGTGGGCACCTAACTACGGAGCCGGCTACCCATTCACGGGCGGGACCTATGAGGCCAAATCGGGGAGCGCCGACTTCGCGATTCTGGACACCAATCACGATGGTGTCCTCAATCAACGCGACGACATGTATGCTCCGTATTACCCGGGTGACGATGTCGTGGATTGGGTCGGCATGTCCTTGTACCACTGGGGCGACAAGTACCCTTGGGGCAAGAATAACGCGCCTGAGTCGAGCAAGTTCCGCCAGCAACTGACTGGGACCTATAACGGAGCGAACGGCGACGAGCGGGACGTACCCGACTTCTACGACGACTACGTGACCAAACGTGACAAGCCAATGGCAATCGCCGATACCTCCGCCCTCTTTAACACCACGGTGACGGGTGATCCCGAGTTATTGATCAAGCAACTCTGGTGGCGACAGGTTTTCGGCAGCAGTACCCTGCAATCGTTTCCCCGAATCAAGATGATTAACTGGTTCGAATGGAGCAAGTACGAGGTCGAAGTTCAGGCAATTGTCGATTGGACCAATACCCGGAACAGCACAATTCGCTCTGCTTTCCTGACAGATATCCAAACCGGCCGGTATCTCTTTGCCGAAGATCTGCATCCTTACCAGAGTTTCTTGCCCTTAGTTGTCAGGCGCTAAGGCGCTCCGTCGCTAAGCCACCGCAAATTAGCCGAATGGTCGCCTGGCCCAAGACTTGCTGTCCCGCTCTGCCGAACGAACCGACCACCCCGGCTGGATTCTTGCTTAGGGATCCTTTTGCCGTCGGCACCTGGAGCGTACTTTGTCAGAGACGACGCGGGTACTCCGTCTGTCTTACCGTCGAGTGATTGGCCTGGCGGCCGGGCTTGCCTGCATCAATGCCATCTTTCTGGCCGGCACGGCATTTTCGATGACTAGTTTTCAGGCCATTGACGCTCTTCCCTCATTCTGGCAGGGGATGGTTCAGTATGTCCTGGCCCAATTCAACCTCACCACAGAGAATGTCCTGGCGGCTTGGTATTCATCGATGCTGCTGCTTCTGGTCAGTTTCGCGGCTCTGACTGGTTACCTAGCCGATCGAAGACTGTATTCGGGCAGATCGCGTCGATTGGTGGCGGCCGGTTGGTACATTTTGGGCTTGGCATTTGTCCTTATGTCGATCGATGAACTTGGCTCGATCCATGAAAGACTCGTTACCCCGGGAGCGAGCGACGGGTTGCGCTGGATACTGATTGCGCTCCTACCGGCCGGCTTCTTTATCCTGGGCTTCCTACTAATCCACTTACGCCGCCAACCATTGTCGCTGCTTCTTTTCATTTTGGGACTGGTGCTGGCCGCCAGTGTTCCGATCCAAGAAAAGATCGAGGTTCAGCTTCTGTCATCTGGGGCGATCATCTCCGGTCAGCGACCTGTCCTGGGTGCCCTCTTGGAGGAAGGGTCGGAGATCTTCGCAAGTCTGTTATTTATCACGGCCTTCGGCCTGTATGCCGTCTGGGCCGCTCGCCGTGATAGCTTAGAGACCGGCCGGCCGGCTGAGATTCCGATAAGCCTAGATCCGCGTTTGGCGGCCCGAATCGGAGCGGTTGGACTGACCGTCCTCGGTGGCGCGCTGTTGCTCGCTCTGGTAATCTCGCCCGCCGGGACTCAGGCGAATCGAGACGCGCTTTGGACCGCCCAAAGTTTCGATGCCGCGGTGCGCGGTCATGATTCCAACCTGGCCACAGCATTAGCCGCCCCGAATGTGGAACTGAAGATAGCTCCGCCTCCGGCCGGTGAGACCGGTGTCTACCAAGGTTCCGAGAGCCTTGGTGCCTGGGTTCAATTGGCTCAAGCACAGGGACTTCAGATCCGTCAGTACAGCCTCCAGGGCGAGGCAAACACCATTACCTGGCGAGGGACGGTGATTCGGACTGACCAACCGAACCAGTCTGCGACCCCGGCCTGGATGACCAGTCAAGTCACCGTTGATCAGGGCAAAATTACCAGCTACGCACTCGATTTTTCACCCGGTGCGGGGGAAGTCTTGGGGATAATCGAGAATTGGTTTCCAAGCTCCTTGGCGGTTCTGGCCGGGATCAGCGCATTAGCCTTCGGGATGAACGAGAAACGCCAGATTCGGCAGCGTTTTGTCTTACTGGCCGCCTTTTGTCTGCTCGTTTCAGCCTATTTTGGGTCGAACGGGCCCGCCTATCAGAGCTTCGGAGACCTCGAGCCGCTTCGACAAGTAGCAAAGGGGTTTCTTAGCGCGACAGCTATTCTATTCGGAACATTCGTGATCGGGCGGACACCGGGGACTCGAGCCGGCTTCGTCGTCGGGTGGATGATTCTCCTCACGATCTCGTTCTGGGTGTCCTCCGTTGCCGCGGCACCGCTGGCCTTCCTCGCATGCGCGTCATTGACGTTTGCCCTGGCTTCCTACTCCAAGTTATCCCCGGTGGTCGCTACGGCTCCGGTCGAAATCGACCCGCCGGCCGCCCTGGCGCAACTCGCCAACGTTTCGGCTTAACTCGGGCCATTGGGCCTTTCGGTCTGAATTCAGGAACCGCTCGGAATCTATAAGAATTCTAAGGAACTGCTTATCCAATTAGATAGGATCGATGTTCCAAGCGCTCGTTTGCCGGCTTGATTTATGAAGACGTCGCTACCAATCGATTGGTTTATGGAATTCTAGATACCATCGGCAGTTCTGAATTAGACCCCTTTTCACTCTTGAGGTTGTTTATTTCAGGTTATATAATGGCGGCCAGCGCAAATCTGGAAGTTTGGGCAAGGACCCTTGCCTCGGGGTTACTTCGCAACTATCACAGTAGGTTGCCGAACGACCGGAAAGTGGGTCGCACCGGTGCATTTCTTGCTCCTCAAACGCTGGATTCACGGTCATTTCGCCCGGCGTTCGGTCAATTTCGCCCATCTAGTCACGGCATTGGCCTTTGCTAGTGCCTTGCTCGCACTGGCCGGTATCGCATTTACCCCTTGGCCCTCCTCAACTACCGCGACTGAATTGACCGCCCGCGAGCAGATTAAGACCGCCTGGGACCGAGCTAAGTCCGCCGGGACCTACCAATTCACGTCACACGTCGAACAAGTTACGGTTCCCGCGCCGACTTTGGCCAATCAAGGATTGGAGTCCAGCCGGCAGCAATTGGACGTCGAAGGTGAGACCGATCTGCCCGGTCAGAAGATGCGCCTGACCATTTGGACCGGCGGAAAGTCGAGTGCTGCTGAGACTGCGACCGCCGTTGGACCGGCCGGAATCGAAGTCAAGACTGAACGAGGGCAGGCGTTTGGACGCGTCGTTGCGGGTGATTGGCAGGTTCTCGAGAATCCGACCGGACTGATTGCCCCGGACGGCGATCTGCTGACTTTTTTGATTGCCGCCCAAGCACCGGCCGCCTCCGGTCACGAAACCCGATCCGAGATCGCGTTTACTCGTTACACCTTCAAATTGGACGGTCAAACGCTGGCTGCCTTTCTCCGGGACCAAACCGAAGCCGGTCTCCGGCAGAAAGGGAAATTGCCCTCCGGCGCTCATTTGGACCTGCCGGCCACCTACCGAGTGATGCAGGGTGAAGGTGAGCTTTGGATCGGCGATGATGGACTACCCGCTCGGTTGATTGTTCACCTCCGGGTGAACCCGGCTGAGAAAGACCGAGTCGAAGCGGAAATCACGACCGACTTCTCGCACTGGGGAAATGCTCGGAATCAAGGCACGAACCTGCCATCTTGGGCGGGTTTAGACTCGGCACTTCCGCTTCCGGCCGGCTGGCAATTGAGTGCCTTGACCTTGGCGTTTGGTTTGGCTTCGGTTGCCGGACTAATCTGGATCGTTCGAAACCGTCGCCACCGTTTGGTCTACCGATCAATCTTTGGGATCGCCGTCGGTTCTCTGGTCCTGACTCCGGTCATCGAAGCGACCCGCTGGCAAGCCTTTGCCGCCGAACAGGATCACGGCCGATCCATTGCTGCCGAGCGCGCCTCGGAAAGCCAGGCGGTTGAGCCAGGGCGTGCCGATGTCGACCGGCCCTCGATCGATCCCCATGCCGATCCACTCACTGCCGGCCGAAGTGCTTCTGGGTCCGGCCTGGCCAAGCCTCAACCGGGAATTCCCGCCGCGGTCGCGGCGACGTCAGCGGATCCATCAGCCGAAATTGAGCAAACCCCTCAGGAAGTCTGCCGGAACAATTCGCTGGATAGCGATGGCGATGGTCTTTGTGATGCTTACGAGACGTTGATTGGGACCGATCCGACAAACCCGGACACCGACGGCGACGGACTGTCAGACGGACTGGAAGTCCTCCAGATCGGGACTCAACCGCGACTGATCGATACCGATGGCGATGGTTTGAGCGATGGCCCAGAGGTGCGTGGCTTTACAGATGCCAAAGGATTGCAGTGGTACCTAGACCCGACGCGGGGGGATACGAATCGTGATGGACGTCCCGACGGGATCGAGTGCACGGCGCTGGCGAATGTGAATTCGGCTCCTATCCGCCAGCAAGACATATTTAACGCCAACGGCCCGAGTCCGACTGGTGCCTGTGAGGATACCGATGGAGACGGCACGCCGGACGTTTGGGATGATGATGATGACAACGATCTGGTTCCCGACCAGATCGACCTCGACCCACGTGTTCTCTTGGGCGGCGGCCAGTTTGAGGGCGGGATTGCCGGCCTGCCCAACCAGACATTTAACCTTCAAGTGACCGATCAACAGGTAGATTGGCCGCTCTTAGTTGAGTTCCAGCTCCGCCCGGCCAATCCCAAGCATCTCTGGTATTCGATGAACGTCCTGGACTGGCCGGTCGACGATCGCGATGGGCAAATTCAACGCGTCTTTGGTGACTCGGACAAACTCGGTAACAGCGGTAACGCGGCGAACGGGAACCTCCGCCTTGTCCCGATGCTCGAACTAGAGATCCCGTTTCAGCCCGGACAGTCGGGAGGATTGCCGGTTCGATCGGATTTTTCCGGTCAGATTGGCGCGTCGACCCCGGTCACTGCCTGGCTGGACACCGCCCGGCTGAAACCTTTTGGTATCTCCGTCCGTAAAAAGGATGATCTGGGAAATTTACTCGCCTATGCGCCAATCAGCGTGACTCGCGATCGGATAGGCAGCCGGCCGGTTGCTTTTGCCTCGACGATGTATTTTCGCCCGACAACCACCAGTCCGATCCAGGCTCAGGATGTCCGTTTAATCTGGGCGTTGCAGGCCCGGGTCGACTCTTGTGATACCACTCAGGCCGGCAACATCTCCTACGATCAGTGGTGCGCCGGTACGGCCCACTGGCAATCCGACCCGAACCCGACCATCATCCACAGCTACTACGATGATTGGTATGTGACCGGTCTCTTGGCCCGGGAAGATCACGGTATGCAGGTCGGGCTGATTGCCGAGGATCCGAGGACCGCCCGACAACAGGCCGGCTTTCAGCCGAACTTGTATTACGAGGACCGGCTGTGGGAGTTGTCCCGAGATCTGGATCACAGCTTCTTAGCCGGACGAGGCTCCGCCAGCCTCGATCTGAGCTTGGGCGAAATCCAGCGCCGGTTTGATGGACAGGGCTCTGTCAGTGATATCGAGCGCTGGGGCTTGCCCCGTGGGACCTTCCGGATGATCACGAATTCATTCGAGAATGAAGCTCTGGTTGGCCAAATCGCGATGACCACGACCAAACAATTCTTGACGGCTAATTTCATCGACAACGGTCAGTCTTTAATTGACCGGCCAACCGTCTTGTTTCTGCGCCAGGAAACTTACCGAAACGCCGGCCTGACAACGCAATCCGGATCTGATCCGGGGCATGCATCGTTGAGCTTGTCTCCTTCGGCGGTAGCCACCCGGACCCTGGCCTCGATGAGTTGGGCTCCTTTCACCTACCGATCCGATGCCGGCTGGCAACCGGTGTCGCTAGATACCTATGTCGACAGTCTGGAGCCACGGCTTCGGGCGGCCCTGATGACCCAACCCGACCTGAGTTCGGACCCGTATGTTTTGGACGGGTCACTGACTACTGCGACTTCGTACTATGTTTCGTTGGTCGCCGGAACAACTCAAGTTGTGGCAATTGATGACCGTCCGGTCCCGACGAAAGATGTACGCAACGATCCGGCGCTGCAAAAGGATTCTCTCCAAGCGATCAAATACGGCAATTTCGCGAACCGCTTGGTTCGTGAGATCGCGACTTACGCGTCTGAATCCTACGTGATCTACCTTAGACGGCTTGGTATCGGCACGGGTGCGATTGGCCGAACCTTGACTTTGAATAACCCTTCTTTCGCCGATGTGCAGTCCACGATTCAGATCGCGGGCCTGATCGCGACGACGATCGCCCAGCGGTTTGCCAATTCTCGAGGGCAAACCATTTCATTTTACGTTCAGTCCGGACTCCAGATCTGGGCCCAGTACTCGGCCATTATGTCGGCGAGAAATCAGCTCACCCAGGCGAAAGCGACCTTCAACAGCGAAAACTGGTTCCGAAATCAAGAGGCGCTTGATGCGGTCAGCGATTACGAGGCGGTGCAGTCAGTCACGACCGAGCTACCGCGCGCCATGTATGTCGCGGCTGTTATCGGGACCGTGATCGCGGTCGGGGCGGCCGTGGCCTTTTTTGTTATGGACATTCGATCCAATCACTTAGCACCCGGAACCCTCGGCTTCGACTACGCTTTGGCCGGCTTGTTTGCCGCGGTCGCGGTGGCAATCTTGGAATTGGCGATCAGCCTAATTCCCGTCATCGGCCAAATAATCATGGCGATCGTCAGTTTGATCGATGTTCTGGCATCCACCATCTGCAAGGCGACGGGGTACTCCAACGATTGGGTCTGCGGAGGAATTACCGGCCTGGCGACGAAGGCCTTTCAGTACCTGATCTTCAGTGAGACGCCGATCGTTGACATGAGCGATCCGAACCGGCTCCAGTTGGGCGGCCTGACTACAAATCTCGCGACGCCCAATCTCGGCTTTGTCCCTGGCAGTCAGGTCGATATCGGGATGGTGGTCACGAGTACCATCTCGCGCGGGCATCCGGAAGGCATTGGTTACCTCTACTGGTGGATGTTCGGCGATCAATACCTGCGCGATTCGAACTTCAATTATCAGATCCAAAAAATTGCCAGCGGACTGGGTGAAGGCCCCCACCCTGACTGGCAATCGGGCAGCAGCGAGCACAGTTTCAACACGACCCAGCCGGTGGCCGGATCGAACGCACTGCCGGCCGCCGGAGTCAATCAGAAACTGCCCCTCAACTTGGCCGAACACTATTCGATTAAGGCTCAACGCTGCTTCATGATCTACGTCGTCTTTGTGCCGGTTCCGGTCTGCTACCTCCGCAATATGAGTGATACGAACAATATCGATCTCAGTCCGAATCTGATTTTCGATGTCCTACCCGGGACCCTCGACGAGTTTTATGCTCTAACCGATCGCGGCAAACAGAGCTTCTCTCTGGCCTGGGATTCAAGCTTCCCGATTCTCTGCGACGCGGATGGTGACGGCCTACGGAGCCAAGCCTGCGGCGGGAACGACCCGGACGATTCGAATCCCGATGTCGATAGCGACGGGCTTTCCGATTATGACGAGCTGATGAGTGGTACCGATCCGCTGAACGCCGACACGGACCAGGATGGCCTAAGTGATTTCCAGGAATTGCTCGAAGGGACAAATCCCCGTGCGGCGGATGCCGATGGAGACGGTCTGATTGATTGCGAGGAATTCCCGCATATTCTGGCAGTGCCGGATCCTTATGGATTGTGTCCATCCACCTCCACCGGTGTGACGGGCGGATGGACTTTCGTCTACGGTTTCGATTCAGCCGGAAGACCCCTTCAGATGCAGGCCGTTGCTGATCCCCACTCGGTCGATCCCGACGGCGACACAATTCTCGATAAGCAGGAAAAGGTCTACGGTTACAATCCGCAGGTTCCCTCGCAACTAAACGTCTTGGAAATCGCGAACCAGGTCAGTGAACCTGGTTCAGCCGGATCTCGAAGTGATGGATTCGTTAGGCCGGGCCAGAACCTTTCATATACGGCGGAAGTTCATAACGATCTGACGAACCGCGAAGCATCTGGATTACTCGAAGTTGAATTCCCAGCGGCTGCCGAAAATGCGACCGCGCTGGCTCAGCCTTTTACCCTACAACCGCGCCAAACCCGGTCACTCAACGGCACGGTGGGTGTTCGGGCAGATATCACGACATCCCAGCAATTGACGTTCACGAATCGGGCCGGCGCCGAAATCGTGGATCCGAGTTTGACAGTTAACGGACGCTCGGCCTGGCTTCACCTCGATGATCCGGCCGGCAGCACCCGCTTTTTCGATGCGTCTCTGAATGGGAACGACGCCACCTGCTCCACTTCATTTTGTCCCGCGGCGGGTCAACCCGGCTACGGTGAATTAAGCGCCCAATTTAATGGGCAAGGGCAATATCTCAATCTGCCCGGCGCCGATCGTCTCGGTTTGGCACCGCCAGCTGGGGCTAGCAATCAATCGTTCACGGTCGCGGCCTGGGTGAAGGGACACCTGACCGACGTTCCGGAAGCGCCGATTCTCGACGTCAATTGGCAGACCATCCCGGATCCTGACGGGGTCTGCGAAACACTACAACTCAACATTCGCGGCGGGAGGCCATTCCTCGGCTTAAACCTCGACGACCTCACCGGCAACACGGTTTTGGACAATACGAGTTGGTGGCACCTGACCTGGCGAATTGATTATCTGAACGGCACCGCCCGGTCTTCAATTTTTGTGAACGGTGTCCTCGACAGCAGTAAGCTCCTGACCACCTGTGCCGGTGGGTATCGGAAGTCCGGACAACTCTGGTTAGGCCAAAACGCCTTTCCACCTCCGCTGTCTACCACGCAATCCTTCAACGGCCAGATCGACGAACTTGAGATCTATTCTCGTGCTTTGGCCGACGAGGAAATCCGAGCTCAACAAGCAACCTCGTTTGACAATCAAATTGTCCGACGATTCGACTATCGTTTTGATGAGCCACCCGGCGCGACCGGTTTTCGAGATAGTTCGGGAAACGAACTGACGCTCGAGTGCGATCAGGTTGGCTGTCCGACAAGTGGCTTTGCCGGCCGGTCGAACCAAGCTGCGAGATTCGATGGTCAAGACGATTCTCTGACCCTCCTTCAGACACCATACAACGGCATCTATGCGGCGTACAGTTTGGCAGCCTGGGTTCGACCAGACGCTACCGGCGGCATGAATATCATTGCTCTCTCGAAGCCGTCCGGGCCTTTACTCAGTTGGTCCCGGCAACTTCGGATCAATGCGGCCGGGCAATTCGAACACTATTTGTGGGACATCTCTAGCAACGGCGGACCGAGGACGGTGACCGGAAGCACGGTCGTCGTTCCGGGCCGCTGGTACCACGTCGCCGGCAGCGCTACCCCCAACGGGACGATGCAACTGTTTGTGAACGGCGTCCAAGAGGGACTCAGTCAGCCCATTGGCATCCCCGACGGAGGTGATCGCTGGATAATCGGTGGACGGGTCGGATCGGGAACTGGTGGTTCGTTTGGAAACTTCACTGGTCTGATCGACAACCTGGCCATGATCGATTACGCGCTTGGCCAGCCCCAGATTCAGCAACTGATGGTCGAAGTGCCGTTGATCAACCTGCATTTCGACGACTCGGTCGATTCCGGTGGCAAGCGCATCTTTGCCGACAGCACGCAATCCGGACGGCAGGCCGATTGTCCGCTGGACTACTGTCCCGCGACCGGAGCCAAGGGCCTGATGCGGCAGGCTCCGGTGTTCAACGGCCAAGATGATGCCCTGACCATGAACGCCGATGGCCTCAATCTGGGCACTTACAGTCTCGCATTCTGGGTCAGGCCATCGGTCTTCCAAACAAATCGACAGTTTATTCTGGGCAAGGGGCAATCCACCGGACAGTTTGCTGGTTTCAATCGGCAATTCGAGGTTTCGATTGATCCCGGCTCGATGAAGCTTCACTTTGCCGCCGACGGAGACTATGGGAACGGGGTCTGTTATGCGCCGTTGTTTGATCTCTCGACCATCAATTCACTCAATCTGAGTCAATGGAACCAAGTGGTGCTGAGCTACCAATGGAGTGGCCAAGACAATGATCCGGGAATCGCATCGATTTACTTGAATGGTTCGTTGGATAGCCGCGTCGCCTCATTGGGACAGTTGGCGATGCCAAGTTGCGGCCACGAGAAACTTATCCGTTTTGGCGCTCCAATCGGAGCCGGTTCATCCCAGGGAACACCCTGGATGCCATTCGCCGGGCAGATTGATGAATTTTTGGTCTTCAACCCGCCACTTTCCGCGGCTAATGTGAAAGAGAACTATGACTATCAGGCCGCTTGGTATGACGTGAAAACTCCTGGGACCCGGATCGTGATTGATGCCGACAAGCCGTTTGTTCAACTGGGGGCCGGTGCCGACTATGTTCGTCGAACCGGCCAGGTACGCTGTGCCTCGGCCTTTGATCCAACGTCAGCCGTGGTCTCGGTCGAATGGAACTCGGGCAGCGGCTGGCAACCGGCCAGTCCCGATGGTCGAAGCAGCAACATCTGGTGTTTTGTGTATCAGCCGGCGTCCGACGGCCCGGCCTCGATTCAGGTGCGGGCAACCGACAGGGTTGGCAACGTCTCGGATATTCAGACCGCTACTTTCGTGGTTGATGGCGCCGCCCCGGTGTTGAGTTTGGACCCCGCGCTGACGCGTTGGATCACACCGGTTGCCAACGGCACGGTGGAATTAAGCGGGACGGCGGTCGACGCGGCCAGCGGGGTGGGCAAGGTCGAGGTGACTCTCCTAGATTCCGCCGGTGCGCCAATCAGTCGAAGCCAATCGATTCGATCGGTGCCCTCCGGCGAGTCGCTCCGTTTGCCATTCGATGAGCCTCCCGGTGCGACTCGTTTCCGCGATGCTTCCGGCCACGGTCTCGACGGCGTTTGCGGCGATCTCTGCCCTCAAAGTGGTAGCCCCGGCCGGCTCGGACAGTCGGCGGTCAGCTTCAATGGTTCAGGTGGTGTAGTCGCGGTTCCGCTCACGAAGACTCTGACGTCCCCGACCTTCAGTGTTGGATTTTGGACCAAGACCAGCACGTCCAACTGCTGGAACGCGATGGTCGATAAGGGCCGCAACGCCGGCCAGAATTGGTACTTCTTAAGCACCTGTGCGTTGAACAACGAGCGGCCAGGTGTCATTTTCGGTCTACCCGGCGCCCGCGGTCCCGAGTTGAAGTATGAGTGGGGCGATTCAGACTGGCATTACGTCGTCGGGACTTTTGATGGTTCGACTCAAGCGCTCTACATTGACGGTCTCCAACGCGGATCGGCCCGGACCGGACCCTACCAGCCGGTCGACAGTCCGATTCAAGTCGGCCGGCGTTTGCAACAAGGAATTGCCAGTGGCAGCCTGACCGGTCAAATCGATGACCTTCGGATCTACCCGAGGGCGTTGAAGACGGCCGAGATCCAGACACTCGACGCTGGAACCTGGCGGCTGGCTTATGCCGTGCCGCCGGAAACTTCAGGTCGCTTTCAGGTCAAGATTGTCGCTAGCGACAATTTGGGCAACAGCGCGACCACTCTGGCCGGCACTATCCAAGTCGACGGCACAGCACCGGTTGCCGACATCACCTACACCGGTCCATACACCCAGACAATCAGCGGCACCGGCGCGTCGCGTCCGGTGCTCAGCGGTACTGTGTCCGATATTCCCTATCCGAGTAATCCTACGCTGGCCCTTCACTTTGAAGAAAGCGCGGTTCCATTCCTCGACAGTTCAGTCCAGAGACACCCGGTTACCTGTGTCGGCGGCTGTCCGGGCGCCGGGGCGGCCGGATACCTCGGTCAGGCGGCACAGTTTGACGGGCTTGGAAAATCGTTAGTCGTACCCGACGATTCGACGATTGGTAGCTACACACTCGCGGTCTGGGTCAAACCAGCGTCGGTCAAAGCCATGAATCTCGTCGTTCGAACAAATGAATTCGGACCGACCAATGCCTGGTCACACCAATTGCGGATCAACAGCCAGGGAGAATTCGAGCATTACGCGTTTGACGGGGTGGCGGGATTGACAGTAACTGGAAGTACTGTGGTTGTCCCGGGAACCTGGTATCACGTCGCGGCAGTCGCCACTAACGGCGGATCGATGCGACTCTACGTGAACGGCCGGGAGGAGGGAACGGCTAGAAGAGTCGGAACTCTCTGGACCGGAGGTGATCGCTATACGATTGGGGCGGCAGCTTCTCAGGCCGGTGCCTTCGGTAATGCCTACGGGGCTTTTGCAGGCCTGATTGACGACTTGGTCGTCTATAACCGAGTTTTGGGCCCGACTGAAATCGCCGCCATCGGCGCCCCGGTGAGTGCGGGACTGAACAAGCTGGAAATCGGCTTCGTCCCGACTCCTCAAACGGACTTTCCCGGTGCGGTCAATTGGCGGCCGGTGACCTTGAAGCAGTCAGGCCAAACATTCTCGACCTGGAACTACCAGATTCCGGAGGGATTAGAAGGCCCTTACCAAATCCGGCTGCGGGCAACCGATGGACTAAGCAATACTCGGGATCTCCCGGCACGTTGGTCCGGTGATATCGACACCCTGAAGCCGCGATTGGTGGTGACCGAGACGGTTGAAAGCGGTGGTTTTCGCTATACCACGCTGGCCGAAGACTTCAACCTCTCCGAATCCGGGTTCAGTTCCCCCTGCGGACCAAATATTATCTCGAATGTCGGCTACTTTACTGCGACCTGGTACGCGGCGGCCCTCGACCAGGTAATGCCGGCCGACCAGTCGCTGCTCAGCCGGAAGATCGACCGAATCAGCGCGACGTGCCTGCTTCCTGCTCCGGTGCATAGCTTCGCTACGGCGACCGACCAGGCCGGCAATGTTGGAACTGATCCGGCGCCCGGCGAGCAAATTCATTTGGCGTTTGATGAACCGGCCGGGGCGACCCGTTTTGTCGATGCTTCCGGACATGGTCTCGATGCGACCTGTGGCGAGCGCTGCCCTCTGTCCGGTACCCCAGGTCGAATTGGACAGGCTTTAACCTTCGATGGTAGCGGCGGAGTGGCAGTCGTGCCGCCCGCGCCGGCCCTCAGCAGCACAGTCTTTAGTGTTGCTTTCTGGGCACGGTTGCCTGGAGTTTTCTGCTATGACGCCTTGGTCGATAAGGGACGGAACTCAGGACAAAACTGGTATTTCCTGACCACCTGTAGCCAGGCCCAGGCCGGACAGGGACCGGGGATAATCTTTGGAACGCCTGGTGGCCAGGCAAGCTGGCCAGAGTTGATGGCAGGCTGGGGTGATACCGGGTGGCATCATATCGCCGGCACCTTTGACGGCCTGACGGCTACGCTTTATGTCGATGGAAACGTTCACGCCAGTGTCCCGATTGGTCGTTATCGGCCAACCATCACGCCGATTCAGGTCGGCCTTCGAATCAACACCGGAGACCATCCCAACCCTCTCACCGGACAAGTTGACGACCTGAGGGTATTCGATCGGGTTCTGAGCTCCGCTGAACTGCAAGAAATGATCGGCCTGGCCAATCCGGCTCTTCGCGCGAACAGTTCGCTTGAACCGGAAGGAGGCGCCAGCCCGAGTTCTCAAGTGACTAGCAGCACCCCGCTGTCCGTGACCTTAGACAAACGGGTCTTGACCTCGGCGGATTACGGGAGTGGCGGTGCGGTTTACCTCAGCGGCGGAGTGTCCGGCACAGATGGTCCTATAGATGTCCGGTTATCGATTGGCAGCCTCAATGTCCCGGTCGGGGTCGAAGGATTTGCCGGACGCTGGACAGCTCGCTGGTTGGTCGATCCAAGTGCGCCTCCCGACGGATTAGCTGCCTCGATTTCTATCACCGCGACCGACGCGTCCGGTCGATCCAGTCGACTCGACGATACTTTGTCGGTCGATGTCGCAAAACCGTCTCCTTTTACCGTGACCGCGTCTTATCTCGACGCGGGGGGCAAACGGATTGAAGTACGTCCTGGTGCCACGATCTCAGACATCGTGTCGCCGACCATTCGTGTTAATTGGTCCGGGGCCCAGGACGGCAACGGGATCGCCCGTTATTGGGCCGGCTGGACGTCCATGCCGGATCTAACCAATGCTCAGATCTCGGGATTAACCTCGCTCTCGCCCGATGCCCGCGAGTTTTCACAAACGTTAGGTGAGGCACGAAAGGTCTACGCTCAGGTCGTGGCCGAGGACTTTGCCGGCAACCGTACCCAGCAAACGTTTGGTCCGGTATACGTTGACTGGATTTGGACCTCCGACTATCTCGGACTCGATGAACCTGGGGGACCCTATTCGGGCTGGTTACAAAGTGGATGCAGCCGCTTTGGCATCGATGGGCGGCTGGCTCGCACTATAACCCCGAAATCCGCCCTGAGTGTTGACCAACAACTGTATGCCTCCTGGAACGGCACGACGTTGCGGCTCGCTTGGCTCGGCGCCAATTGGGATCGCGATGGTGAACTATTTATCTACCTGGCCGGAGCAGGCAGCGGTACAACCCTGGCTTGGAATCCTCATCCAAACAGCCCGGTTGTCCATCTGCCAATTTCGGCGACCCATCTGATCCGGATCCGGGATGCCCGAACCGCGGAATTGCAGCGGTGGGATGGGACCGGTTGGACCGAAGTCGATGGAGCTTTGAGCTATCGTTCAACCACGACCTCCGCTGGACCGCAATCTGATCTGGCGATCGCATTCTCGACTCTCGGGATCACCAACCCGTCCGGCACGGATCTCGGCCTCATCGCCTTCGCCACCGAAGAGAATGCGTCAGATGTTTGGGCGACAATGCCTCCCAGCAATCCGGTGACAAGTGCCCGGCTGGTTAGCCCCGATCGAATTAAGGCGATTACGGCCGGAGGCACGCGGCTTAACCTGATCCACGGATACACGTTTAGACCGACGCCTGGTGCCTGCCTGCAACCACTTCTGTCTAGTGGCGCCGATCTCGCGGTCGCTCTGCGTGCTAGACCGGAGTCCCTCGGCCTGGTCAATTACGAGGATGGTTGGGTCACCCGCCAAGGTGACGCGAAACGCTTTGCGGTAGGTGACGGTGAAACTCTCAGTTACCGGCTTGAGTACACCAATCGCGGTAGCGAACCGGCACTAAATGTCAGTGCCGTACTGACCGGTTCCAATCTACGTTTATCCGGTTCACCTGCTCAGATTGGCGATCACGTTTGGCGCGACACTTTCATGTTAGGGGATCTTGCGCCGGGCGCGAGCCGGGCTGTGACCGTAACCGGCAACGTTTCGTTTAGTCCCAATCAGCCACAGCCGGTATTCGATGGATTTATCACTGACCAAGCCAATTTGGCGGTGAGCGTACGATTTGATCGATCTGAACTGAGTGGTGGCTTGGCCAGTGTTGAGCAGGCCCGACACCAGATTGATCTGGGCCCTCCCGGTGCACCGGGAATCGTGGCGCCACGAAGCGTGATCGGGACCCAACCGGTCATCTTTAGAGGAGTAATTCGGGATCAGGGCGACGTGCCACGAATCGATCTTGAGGCCCAAACACCGGCTGGGAATCGGTCCACTGTCTGCGCCAATCCAACACCGGCCGCCGGAGCCTGGACCTGTATTTGGGATCCGGCCGCCGGGCTGAGCAACGATCAGACGATTAGAGTTCGGGCCCGCGGGACTGACCGACTCGGACGCACCGGTGATTGGAGCAAGTATGTCGACTTGCGGGTTGATGCCCAGCCACCTCAACTTGATTTGGACCAGACGACCAAGGGGCGGGTGATCGCCGGTACCTTGAGTGGGGCCAATCCCGTTTTGTTGGGACAGGCATCGGATAACCGTCGCATTGCTCAGGTTGAGGTCTGTCGTGAAGGTGGCCTGGATTGCCGGCGCGATACAACGTCAATTGGTCGAAGTTCCATCCCAACAACCACCGCCATTTTTGCCGACGCGCCTGTAACAGCCATCCCAATTGGCTCATCATTGGACTGTGCGACAGGCCGGTCGGTAGTCCGGACCTTTGCAGTCGGGCAGGCCTGGCAGGTTGGACAAGTTAAGGTCGGCGTCGATCTTTCGGTCGCAGATCGCCGGCTGGTTAGCATCATTTTACGGTCTCCGATGGGAACCGAGGTCCAACTTAGATATCCGGGTGACACTTCTAACCAGAACCTAAATGTGCTGTTTGATGATCTGGCAGGCCAAGCGATGGTCTTCGATGGCGTCGATCACGCCACTGCTCCCAGCTTCCGGTATTCCCGTCGTCCGGACGGGGCCTTGGCACGCTTCAATGGTGAAGGAGCACAGGGCACCTGGAGCTTAATCGTCTGCGATCCCTATTCGGTCAATCCGGATCAGGATCTATACCTCCGAGCCAGTTTGATCTTGTCAGCCGATCTGCTACCTGCGAATGACTCGGTGACTTGGCGCTATCCCATTTCTTACCCTGGTCCGGTCGATGGGATTACTAATACGTTCAGCCTGACCGGCATCGACCTGGCGGGGAACCGAGGGCAATCTTTGACACTCGATGTGCGTCTCGATAACGTTGCTCCCAAGATTAGTGTGGCCAACGTTGTCAGCCGTTCGGTGCTGGGATCGGGGCCGGTCCTGGCCGGTTCAGCGATAGACGGGAGCGGGCTCCGGACACTCTACGCCACCGTCAAGACTCCGGGTGGGGCGATTCGCCAGGAGGGAGTCGAGATTTCGGGTGCCTCGGCTGCAGGGCTGAGAACATCGGGCATCAATCAAACTTGGCGGTACACACCTCACGTCCAAAGGCCCGGCCGCTATGAAGTCACCATTTCGGCCGTCGACCTGGCGGGTAATCTCAGCCGGATTGGCCCGTTTTCGATCACGCTGTTGGAAAATCTGACTCCACGATTTTGGATGCCTTCGATTGCCCGGCAGTCTGTGACGAGCACTTTTTCCGGCCTCAGCCGGCCGGTCGCGTTGCCGAGTACTAGGGTGACGACTTCGACGTCTGCTGTCATAACGCCAAGCGTGGAGGTGACCATACCGACGCTGTTGCCGGGATCACCGTCGCCCGTTCGAACTGTGACACCGGCGGCCACTCCGCCGGTGACCGCAAATGGGACTCCAAAAGTCTCCGCCGCACAAAGTCCAAATGGTGGAAACTCATCCGCGAAATCGGCGACCTCGGCCCCAACAATTGCGAACCGAACATCAATCGCGAATAGCCTCATCGGTCCTTCCTTGGGTACCGGTGGCCTTCAATCCCGACCGCCCTAGACCTGCGCGGTCCGCGCCCGGATTCGGGCCTGCAATCGCAATCCGGGACAGCGGTGCAGCGACCGGGAGCGCCATTGATCCCGGCGGGGAAGCCGGTTGCAAGATCTCAGCCAGGCGGCTTACTTGCTTCGGTCTGGAATTTCAAATTCTCGGATCTGCGGCGTACCGGCACCGGGCAACTGCGCCCAGGCGGCTCGAGCCAGGGGACCGTAGGTCACGTTCGCGGCATCCGCTTCCTCCTGTGAGTTCCACAGTTGGAAGACGCCGTATTCGCCTTTTTCGTCATCAATCAGACCGAAAGCACCGGCAAATCCTGGAGCACCGCTTAAGAGTGGTTTCAATTGAATGGACACTTTTGCATAGTCGTCGCGCCTGCCCGGGCCTAACTGCACGAGGATGAGGCGTGCGATCATCGATTTCCTCACTGGAGCAAAATGTTCGGGTGGTGCTATTCTAACCAGCGCGGCGAGGTGCTGTGAAATACCTGATACAACGTTTGCTGATCAATTATTTCTCCCCGCCGTCTTCGCTAAGCGGACCGGCGGTAAAGGAAGAGGAATGATGAATCTAGACTCGAGTAGCGCGAAATCGAGTCGGACCCCGAGGCCCCTCATTCGAGCCGTTGGAGCCGGCTTGGTCCTTGGATTAGTCTGCCTCCTCTTGCTTCGAGTCGCGCCGGTTGAACTAGTAGCTGCCGCAAACGGGTCACTGTCCGACCGGCCGTTATCGGTCGCGCTTCAGGTTCAGCCGGTCTTGACCGGCCGGGTCGTGGCGGTCGGGATTCCCGGAATCGGCGCAATCGGCCCAGTCGGAACCTTCCATCCCGGTGGTCCGATCCATGACAAACCCGAGTTCGCGATGTTCACCGCCCCCGGGCAGATCCTGGATCCGGATCGCATATTTGTTGCCGCCGGAACGAACTTTGGCGCTCCTCCGGCGCACTTTAACCGCCCGGGCGGTTCAATTCTTTCGCTCGATCCGCGAGGCAATACCACTCTGGTGATTCCGCCGAGCTTCGCCAAGGGCGGGAGTCAATCGACAGCCATGGATGGACGAATACGCCTTTTTACGTCGCAAGGCTTCGCCTTTTTGAATGGCACCTATAACGCGGGCGCGGTTACTGCCGGATTACCTTCGGTCAGCAGTCCGACCGGCATTTCGATCAATAACGCCTTCGGCCGGCCCTGGTTTACCTCAACGCCGGAGGGTGCGTCCGGGCCAGGTTTGGTGTCGGTCATCGATCCCGATGGACGTCCACTGGCCGAGGCGCCGGGGTTGGTCTCGGGAGGAGTGTTTAGCGGTCTGGAGACGAACCGAGCGGTTCAGTTGATCCCTGGGTCATTGCAATCGGGTGTCCTCGCCAACGCTTTGATGGGTAAATCGCCGGACGGTGGCGGACGCGCGGTTTTTGCCGCTGTCAGTGCCGACGGGAGCGTCGCTCAGGTTCACGTCGAGAAGGGCGTGGATGGCCTGGCACCGGCCGGCACGATTCAACCTCTAACAGATTTAGGGTCAGGTGGCCCGACTCGGACGGGAGTGATATTTAACTGGACGCCGAATCCCATTCTGTATATTGCTGACCCGCTGGGAAATACGATTGTTGTGCTAAGTCTCGCTGACGATGGCACCGTATTCCGACAAACCGGGAGCGCGAAAATCACTGCATCCCAACTAGACCAGCCAATCGATCTCGCCCCGGCCGTTCCGGAAGTCGCTAATCGCGGATTTTCGAGCAATACGACCTTAGCCGGTGGGTCCGATTTTTATGTCGCCAACCGGGGCAGCGGAACAATTGTCCGTTTCAGTCAAGACGGAGAGGTCATCGCCTCACGTCGTATCGAGGTGCCCGGGCTTGGTGTAATTGGCCCCGGACGTCTCAACGGGATTGCCGTTTCTCCCGACGCGGAACGAATCTGGGTTACGATCTCAGGACCCCAACCCGGGTTTGACAACCTCGAAGGGGCAGTCGTTGAGCTTCCGGCATTCGGAGATTCTTTTGCCCGGATCGCACTGTCCGATCATCTCGATCAAGTCGCCGAGGGTAGCGCTATATTTCGGTCTGACTTGAGTCCGGAACAAGGCTTAGGCCCCCTTTTTAATGGGCCCTCTTGCCAGCTCTGCCATAGCTCACCGGTGGTTGGTGGGATGGGACCAGATGGTCTCTCCACGGTATTAAGGGTGGGCCGGCTGGCCGGAGGGCGCTTCGATCCAATGATCGAGCGAGGCGGCCCGGTCTCCCGTGCCCGTTCAGTCGCCGAACTGGGCCTGCCATGCCGGCTTCGGCCGGGGATTCCGGTCGGGGCCAACGTAACTTCGGTCCGCAATGCCCCGCCTTTGTTTGGCATCGGATTGATCGACAGCATCACGGATGAAACGATTCTGGCCGGTGCGCAGGCGCAAGTGGACGGGATACATGGCCGGCCCAACCTGGTCATGCGGCCGGACGGCAGCGAAGGAGTCGGACGCTTCGGCTGGAAAGCCTCCAGCGCCACCTTGGAAGACTTCGTCGGTGATGCCTTCCGAACTGAACTAGGGATTACCAACCCAATCGCACCGAATGATCTTCAACCTTTACCCACTGACCCGGCCGCTCTCTGCGCCGGGGAGTCGGCTGCCCTTGAGGATGACGGGACCAAAGTCCGGGCTGTGACGGCATATCTGGCCTCGCTGCCCGCGCCGAGTCCGGCAGCATCCGGGTCGGCGGGCGAGACGGTCTTTCGGCAGATTGGCTGTGCGGCCTGTCATACTCCTGCCTTAGCTGCCCCGAGCGGTGATGTGGCCTTGTTCTCTGACTTATTAGTCCACGATATGGGCGCCGTCCTGGACGACGGAGTAGTCCAGTCCGATGCCGCGGGCGTCGATTGGCGGACGACTCCACTGTGGGGATTGGGCAGCCGGCAGCGATTTCTCCACGATGGTCGAGCGCTAACCGTTCGGGCCGCGATTCTGGCCCATGATGGTGAGGCGAAGCCTGCCGAAACAAGGTTTCGGGCGCTCCCGCCGGACGATCTGAGTGCGCTGCTCAGCTTCTTGATGTCGCTCTAAGTCTTCGGGACCAATCGCCGGGTTACCCCGCTGATCGGGTCTGATAGAATGGCCGAACCAGAAACCAAGGGGGTTACGATGCCATATGGCGGCAACGACTGGCTGGCCCTAACCCAGGAACCCACTTTGGAGCCGGATCTCCCGATCTGCGATCCGCACCATCATTTTTGGGACTTTCGATTTGAGCGAGTCCCATACCAACGTTACCTTCTGCATGAGTTAGCCGCCGACCTGAACAGCGGTCACAACGTGCGATCGACCGTGTTTATTGAAGCCCGCTCAATGTACCGACCCGACGGACCGGTTGAGATGCGATCGGTCGGTGAGGTCGAGTTCGTGCAAGGCCTGGCGGCGGCGAGTGCGACCGGCCTGTATGGTCCGACTCGAGCCGCCGCCGCGATCGTCGGCAACGCCAATCTTAATCTCGGCGATCGCGTGGAACCGGTGTTGGATGCCCTTCAGGCGGCCAGCCCAAACCGGTTTCGAGGAATCCGCCACATCGTGACCTGGGACCCGCACCCGGAAGTTGAAAATGCCGGCGGCGACAAAAAGCCGGGCCAATTGGGTAACGACAATTTCCGGGCCGGGGCACGGGTGCTTGCCCGAAGAGGGTTCACTCTCGATAGCTGGCTCTTTTTCCACCAATTGCCCGAACTCGCCGATCTCGCTAAGGCAGTTCCGGATCTAACCATTATTGTTAATCACATCGGGGGCCTGCTGCGAAATGGCCCTTATGCCGGCCGGGATGACGAGGTATTACCCGCCTGGCGGAGCGGGATCGCGGCGATAGCAGCCTGTCCGAATGTATACCTGAAGATCGGGGGGGTCGGCATGCCCCGAACAGGTTTCGATTGGTCTACCCGAAGCAAGCCGATCGGATCCGAGGAACTGGCGTCGGACATTGGCCCGTTCCTGACCTATTGCATCGATCAATTTGGACCCCATCGGGCCATGTTTGAAAGCAATTTTCCGGTCGACAAAGTGGGTTATTCCTACAACATTATGTATAATGCGTTTAAGAGGCTATCCAAGGGGTATTCGCCGTCCGAGCGTGCCGCGCTCTTCCATGACACCGCTGCTAGGGTCTATCGTATCGACGTCTAGTGGTGCTGAACTTGGGGCAATTCAACATCGACCAATAATTCGATTGCTTGGCCCGGATGCCTGGCAACGACCTCGCATCGCCGAAGAGCAACCGAGAAGACAAACGGGTCGCGGCCTTCGACCAGACCAGTCCGGATCTCAGTAAACTCACCTAGTGAATTTTTCCCCCTTGAGGCTTACTCTCGTTGTCCGGCTGCTCCTGGCGAGCTTCGTTCGCCAGGTTGCGGTATCCTTCCCTTAGTTGATTGAGATCGTCCTCAGTCGCTTCTTCAATATCAATCAAATTGTTCTTTGCACCTTCTAGTGTCCTGATCAATTCGTCTAATTTCAGTTGAACTGCTACGCTATCCCGATTTTGCGTATTTTGAATGAGAAATACCATCAAGAAAGTAATAATAGTGGTGCCTGTATTGATCACAAGTTGCCAAGTGTCGCTGAAACCAAATATCGGACCGGTGACTGCCCAGATGACGATAATCAAAACGGCAAGGCCGGTGGTCACCGGATGACCGGCCAGGTGGGCGGTGGCTTTGGCCACCCGATTAAACATCTCTGAAAAATTCACTACTCTCTCCAGACTTCTAGATCCTTTTTCTGTCTTCTTCTGCAAGGTCAATGCCACGTCCTATCCCATAATCCGGGTCAATCTATCCTGGGTTGACAAGTAATTCGATGGGAGTATGATGCAGGCGGGCCGGCACGGCAGAAAAGGGTACAAGTTGGACGATGCAACTGTGGCCGGGATTCGAGTAGTTCTCGGAGATCGGCCGGTCCTTCACCTGGCCACCGTCAAGGCAAACGGTGCACCCCACGTCACCCCAGTCTGGGCTTCTTTCGACGGCCAAAAGTTTTACGTCAGCGTAGCTGGGGCCCAAAAGAGAACTAATCTCGCTCGCGATGCCAGAGTTGCCCTCTCAGTGACGGCCGAAGGGCCAACCCTCCCGCATCTGATTGTGGAAGGATCGGCCGTTCCCCGTTACGACGAGGAGGCTCTAAAGATCTGGCGGGACTTGATCGTCGGTTATATTGGTGAGGCAGGTCTCGTCAAATATCTGGCCCCGCCAATTCTGGCACCTGGCAAACGAACGCTGATCGAAGTGACGCCCACGAAGATAATTCTGCGTGGCCTGGCCTAACTAGCTTGCGTTATTGGACCTGGCGGATGACCAATAAGGAGTTGCGATCGTGCCATATGGCGGTCTCGACTGGCTGGCATTAACCCAAGAACCGATTTTGGAGCCGGATCTTCCGATCTGTGATCCCCATCATCACTTCTGGGACTTACGGTTCGATCGGATCCCCAATCAGCGTTATCTTCTGCATGAGTTACTGGCCGACATACAGGGCGGGCATAACGTGCGATCGACCGTGTTTATTGAGGCCCGGTCGATGTACCGTGCCGGAGCGTCGGACGATTTCCGACCGGTCGGTGAAGTTGAGTTCGTCCAGGGCTTGGCCGCGGCCAGCGCAAGCGGTATCTATGGTCCAAGTCGAGCGGCGGCCGCGATTGTCGGCCATGCCAATTTGAATTTAGGCGAGAGAGTTGAACCGGTCCTCGACGCTCTTCAGGCGGCGAGTCCAAACCGCTTTCGGGGCATTCGCCATTCAGTGACCTGGGACCCTCACCCGGAGGTCGAAAATACGTCGGCGCATCAAGCACCGAATCAACTTTCCAGCGACAAATTCCGGACCGGTGCGCGAATTCTGGCCCGGAAAGGATACTCACTGGAAGCCTGGCTAAACTTCCCACAATTGCCGGAACTGGCCGAATTTGCCCAAGCTGTTCCGGACCTGCCCATTATTGTCAATCACGTCGGCGGACTGTTACGCCTAGGGCCTTATGCTCAACGTGACGATGAAGTCTTGGCAACTTGGCGGAGCGGAATTGCAGCCGTGGCCAAGCAACCCAATACTTACATCAAGTTAGGCGGGTTGGGAATGCCCCGGGCCGGATTTGACTGGCATACTCGGGACCGCCCAATTGGCTCCGAAGCACTGGCATTAGATATGGCCCCTATCTTGACCCATTGTATCGAACAGTTCGGACCCAATCGTTCGATGTTCGAAAGCAATTTCCCGGTCGATAAGGTGTCATTTTCCTATAATATTATGTACAACGCCTTCAAACGCTTGTCCCAGGGATACTCCCCGGCCGAACGTGCCGCGTTGTTTCACGACACCGCCGCTCGAGTCTACCGGATTGAAGGGTAAGGAAAACGATTCCGGCTACGGCCGGGCTTCAGGGACTTCATCCGGGTCGGTGCTGGGAACTTGCCCCTGGGCGTGGGCATCATAAGCGCCGTGGCTCCGCAGAATCGAAGTTGCTTCTTCGGGACGTCCATCCGAGTGAACGGTCAAGATCGTTCGCCCGGCTTTGAACTCTTGCTCGTAGTAGTGGGCGTCTTCTTCGGAAAACCCCAAGTTGGTAAACGCACCGATCATGCCACCGGCGGCGGCTCCAATCACGGCTCCGGTCAGCGTGGCCAACAAGATGCCACCGGCGACCACCGGTCCGATTCCCGGAATCAAAAGCGAGGCGGCTGCGCCGACAATTCCACCGACCACGCCACCGCCGATTGCACCGGCCGCGGCACCGTCGCCGTCATTGACCTCACTGGTCACCTCGCCGGTCGGCAGACCCGCGTTGCCAACCCGGGTATCGGTTGAGACGATTCCGAGTTGATCGTCGCCGAACCCGGCTTCCCGAAGTGCCTGATAGGCCTCATCCGCTTTGTTCGGCTCATGAAAGACGCCAATCACGGTCTGTCGATTATAGGTACTGCTCATGGTTCGTCACCTGCTCTCCGACGGGCGACGCCCGTCCCTATTGATCAGGTCAGGTGGCATTACTCGTGCCAGCAAGGGCCTGAACGCTCGACCCTCTAATCGGTGGACCCAGGGTTTCAACTTGACGTCGGTTACGCACCTACGCGGATCGCTTGGCCGCACCGGCCTCAACGGTCATCGGTTAAGCCAGCACTGGTGCTTGGCAGCCCCGATGCCGGCTGGTTTTGAACACATCCGGAGTTTAGTGCTGGAGGGCGCCGCCATCGACGGTATAAGTTGCACCGGTAATAAACGCTGCCTGGTCTGAAGCCAGAAAAGCGATGAGATAGCCAATTTCTTCGGGTTGGGCCATTCGAGGAATTGTTCCCGGTCGCACGGTTGCTCGATTGACACCCAGTTTCTGCATTGACACCTGAATCATCGGCGTATCGGTCGCCCCGGGACAGATCGCGTTGCAGCGGATGCCCTCAGCGGCGTACTGATAAGCAATCGCCCGGGTGATTGAAAGGACTCCTCCTTTGCTGGCCGTGTAGGCCGTGCCGCCCATCCCAAACAGGCCGCCGATTGAGGAGAGATTGACGATCGAACCGCCACCCGACTCTTTCATGAGGGGGATGGCATATTTGCAAGTCAAAAACATCGATCGCAAATTGACCGCGATGGTCCGATCGAACACCTCTTCCGACACTTCGGTGATCGCGACATCGCTGAGTTCAGAAATGCCCGCGCAGTTGACCAGAACATCAAGCCGGGAATAGGCTTGACGGGTAGCCTCGATCAGCCGTCTCACGTCTTCGGTTTGTGAGACATCAGTTCCGACGATCTCAGCCCGGCCACCCTTTGCAACAACTTCGGATTGCGTTTCCTTCAGACCGTCCGCATTCAGATCGGCCAGCATCAGGACTGCTCCCTCATCTGCTAAGACCCCGGCCGTCGCACGGCCAATCCCCGAAGCAGCACCGGTCACAATGCAGACTTTGTCCTTCAAGCGCATCTCGAACTCCAATTCAGTGGGCTTGGGCGGATAGCGGACTAACCGCGCCGCCTTTTTCGTCGCAATCGCGGACGCCGCCCCGGAGTCGGCGTTGCCGTAGAGGAGGCGATCGGCGGGTTGACCGGTGACGAGTTGGCTCCAAGGGAGGGGCCGAAAGCGCCGCGTGAAACATTCTGTGAATTGCCGGATGAGGGTGCCTGGATAGTTGGGGTTGGGGTAGCCATTGACGTAACCGTGTTTGTCACGGTCGGTGGAGTTGGGGACGGTCCGGTCACGGTCGCCGATCCGGTGGGACTTGGCAATCCACGGTTGGTAGGTGTCGAGGTCGCGATCGGCTGGGATGTCGGGCCGGTTACCGGTGTCGAGTCGACCGGCCCGGCGTTCGGTTTGACTGGTCCTGCTGACGACGGTTGGCCCAACGCTCCGGCCAAAATCGCGACCGATGGGAAGTAGATCTGAGGTACCGAACCTTCCGAAACCATGATGTTGTACGGACCAATGCTGCTGGAGTTTCCGGCGAGGTCCTGCGCTTGAATGGTCACTTTGTAGATACCGGTTTCGGTGGTCCGGAGCGCGAATTGCCAGGTGGTATTCACGCCGGCGACCCGCAGTTGGGCAGGTCCCAATTGGCCGGTAGTGACTAGGTCATAAGAAACATCGCCCGACGGGGATTGAATCGTCGCGAAAATGCTCTTGATTCCACCGCCGTCGCTCAAAGTCCCGATCAAGGCCGTTTTGGCCGGTTGATCTGGTGAAGTTACGATGGTGGCCAGGGCCGAGGTGGTGGTGATCACAGGAGGCACATTGTCGAATGAGTAGTTTAAGGTGATCGGAAGCCCACGGTTGCCGACTCCATCGATTGTGGTGAGCCGAACCGACTGCGGATCTCCGTCACTCCGCCCCGGGACCGGCAAAGTGTAGGTCCAAGACCCGGTTGCCCCGGTTGGTAGAACGTCGGCTGTCAGCGTGAGGCGAGCGGCAATATAGACGTCGAGATCCGGTGCGCTCGACACCGGGTCGCAGACCGTCAGGGTCCAGATACCCAGGGCGTTTTCACCGGAGATGCGGTTCAGTTGATCCGCCGGATGGCGTGGATTCGCGAAAGCCCCACTCGATCCCTGGGCACCGAAATCGTCGTCCAATGAAACGCCGGCAGCATCATCCCAGAGGACATCCAGATTCGGGCCGGAGGCCGTCGGGGCCGACTTCAGATTCACCTTGGTTCCGGCGGGAGACGTCAGCGTGACGGCCGTTTGGCTCCGGTCAGCCAACTTGAGACTAAGACCAAGAGTCGCCCGCGCGACTGTAAACGAGTCACTGACTACAAAGCTGGCGACGGTTACGGCTTCTGATGGGCAGGGACTGGTAGAGCCAACTGCAATCGGAGCGGCCGGAACATCGTCAAGCACCCAACTCGAGGTTGGCACGCCGCTGGCATCGATCGCAATTGTCCCGGCTGAGCAGGACGAACTGCCGTCCGAACAAACTTCAAGGCCCTCCAGACTGCGATTGTCGGAGAGACGGCCGTTTAACTGACTGTCTGTACCGAGGACGGAGGCTAGTTTGAGAGCAACATCCGGGTCCACGGTCAGTACGGCGGCCTGGCTATCGGCGGTAAGCCGGACAGTGGGGCTCCACTCGCTCAGATGTCCGCTACTGTCGGTTGCTCGGGCACGGACCAGATAAACGCTGTCGTTGACCAGATTCGCTCCGGCATCCCAGGTGCATGACCAGCGACCTCCCCGTGGCGTGGGGTTGACGCAAGGTACGATTCTGGTGCCGCTCGGGCCCTGGATTTCCAGGGTGATGGCCGGCACTGCCGCGTCATCGCGAACACTACCTTCGACCAGATTCAAGCCCGGCCCGATCAGCGTGCGCGGACGGATGATTTCGACATCGCGGGGCGGCTGACTATCGAGACGGAACTGAGTAACCCGGGACCGGATCAGGTCACCCCCGTAATTCGAACCATCGAAGGTGACCGCGACGCCGAATTCGGCAACATCGGCCGACGCACCCGGCGGGATCGGCGCGCCGTCCGGCGCAACCGCGATCGTGGAGGTCAGAATCAGCGAGCTGGAGGCACCAGGCGGGATATCTCCTAAAGCCTGCACCGAGCGCCACTGGTTCGGTGCCACCGGTGCTCCGGCGTTCGGTGGTAACACCTGCCAGGTTGTAATGACGGCCGTGGCTCCAAAGGCTGTCTCAGTTCCGACATTCTGATAGTCGAGTTGGTAGGCGACAGTTTCGCCGTTGCCCAGGACAGATCCATTCAAGTCACCGTTTTGAATTGACCATTGGCCTTCACCGGTCACCAGATTGCGTCCGGCCGGAACGGACTTCAAATTCACCGACAATTCGGCCGCGCTAAAGACATTACTTTGCGGGCAGGCGTCTGAGGCGAGGATCAGGTTGTACGCTTGTTGGAGATCCAGGTGAGATCCGCCAAAAGTAGCCCCGTTCGCCCGATCTGTTCCGACAACATCTACGGCGTTGATTGGATTGCGAGCCGGCAACGTGGACCAGAGCGTTAACTCATTTTCTCGTGTTGCAAACCCAATGATGCCGAGTGTAGTGGCACCGGGGTTCGTGATCCCGAGTTGGGTAAACGGGATCGCCAGATCCGTGTAGGCTGACTGCTGCCGGGTGAAGGTGTAACTAAGTCCACCAGGAACCGTAACCCAGGCCTGGCCGTCCCAATGGCGGAGTTCGGCCTGTCGCTGGCCCCGGACCCAGATCAGGTAGTTAGCCGAAATCGGGAGATTGACCGACAGCGATCCACCAAACGGGTCATAGGCTCGGGTCGATCCGGCCCCGGGTGCTGCCAGATAAATAAAGAGATCGCCGTCTTGATCCCAATCCGCCCCGGTCCAGGTCAGCCGAAGCGTGCTGTCGTTCCAGGTTGTGTACAGGCGCTGCGGTTCAAGCAACAAAGCAGTTGGTGGCAAGGTCCGGCTGAGCCGATAGTCTTGGCCGAGGAGACTGCATTGACTGGTCAGCCAGCCTCGATACGGACCTCCCGCATCAGTCATTCCGAGATAATCGGGCGTGCGCGAGAAGTCGACATAGAACGGTCCGGTCATCTGTTCCGTCTGGTTTCCAGCCCCGTCGATCGCGATAACGTGGGCGTAAATCCGCTGGGCCTCACCGGTCGCCTGGATGTGCTCTCGCCCGGCCGGACCGTACGGGGTCAAGCTAGCCGATTCCCCGGCTGAGAGAGTTGGTGAATAGGTCCAACCGGCCAAATACCGGGCGATTCCTCCCTGATCCGCCGACTCAGTCCAAGTCAGGGTTAAAGGCGGAGTTAAGACATCAGAGATCGTCGATCCTGGCTGGACCGTGGTTCGGACGCCCTGTCGGTTTACGTAGCTGACGGTGAGCGTGATCGGCGCCGGTGCGACCAGGTCGGCCGTAATATTGGAATGGAGGGTTGTCGATCCACCCGCACTATCCGAAATCGTCACGTCCAACGGCAGGCTTTGGCCATCCGGCGGCGACGCCGGATTGAGTGTCCAAAGCGCCAGCCACTCCCCGGCGAAACGGTCGACCGCGGCCGGGAGCGACGCTCCGCCCAAGGTAACCTGTGCCGAACCCGTGCCGATCAAACCGCTGATTGTGCCGGTTAATTCAACCTGCCCCGCGACGCCGAATTCGGCTGTCGTAAAGAGCGACTTACCCAGCGTGACAACCGGGCCCGCAATGGCGCTGGGTAGACCGGCCGTTCGGGGATCCGGGCCGCCGAAGTAATCCGAGCCGGTAAATTGGGCCTGGACGGGAACGGCCGCGAGGGCCGACAGATGGGTGGCTTCAGCCAAATTTGCGCCGGGAGTTGGAATGGTCGCGACATTCCCGAGTAGATCTCGCGCGGTCACCGTCGTTGTGACGATTGATGGCAGCAGGCAAGACACCGTGTAGCGGTCGGCCTTATTCCGTAAGCGGTTTAATTCGGCTGGTGGACTCTGGGCGATCAGTGTTGCGTACCAGGTCGCTGTGAATAAGCGCTGACTGCTGATCACACCCGGACCACACGGTGTGTCGAAGCCTTGATCGGTCAAGTTGTAATCATCTGCGACCGTGGTGTAGCGGAACTGTCCGGACTCAGCGGTCCGGGTGACTGCCAGCCGGGGAGCCAGAGTGTCGATATCACCCGACCAGAGGAGTGGCTGAGTTCGTCGCAAACCGAACAGATCGGTGGTTCTAACCGCGATTTGGTAAGGTCCTTCTAGGCCGGCCGGGACCTGTTGAGCCCAAGCAGTAAAGGTCTGACCGGTTTGGCTGATCGCGGCCGTTTGCCAAGCGACACTACTGAGAATTCCGGCGTCTTTCGCGTGGATGAAACCAACCTCAACCGAGCTAACGCCGCTGCTGGAGGGGTTCGCTAACGCCGCAATCTCGTCCGGACCGAGGGACCGACCGTAGACGATAACCTCGTCGAGTTTGCCGTTGAATCGCTCGCCACCGAGATGGTTGGCGCCAATTGTAGTCACGCCGACGGGCAAGTTCGGAGTCGGATTGCCGGTCATGGTTTGGGCCAAACCGTCCAGGTACAGTACCCAAGTTCCGTTTGATCGCACGGCCGCGACATGGTGCCAGCTGTTCGTCGACAACTGGGCCGCGGAAATGGCCGGACCGAAACCGCCGACCTGGATCACCAGACGGCCGGTTGACTCGACCATCAGACCATAACCGTCGACGCCCGCCTGCCCGTTGTTGAGAATGAATTGGTTGCCTCCGAGCGACCCCGACCAATTCACCCAAGCGGCCAGCGCGACGCTGCCGGTGGCCGGCGTTGCCAATCCCGTTTGTAGGAAGTCATCGATGCCGTCGAACAACGCGGCCGACCCGAACTTGCCGGTTTGACCCGGTGTCGGACAGGTGTTGGCTGAACAAGTCGCGGCCTGGTGGCGTGCCGATCCGTCCGCGAATTCCGTCCCGCCGGACTCCTCGAAGTGCAACTGTAGCGAGGGATCGCTGGGATAGGGGATATCACTGACCGTCCCTTGAATGGTCGGACGTTGAGTGCCCAAGCCGCTGATTGTAGTGGTGTAGGGCCCGGTCGATGTGATATCGGCGACCGGCGCGGTGCCGTCGACTCGCACAATGTCAGTCGCTCGAACGGCCTGGTTGCCGGCATTATCGTTGGCGGTAATTTGAACCAGGTAAGCAGCATTCGGCTCCGGTGGGAGTGGATAAGAGGCAGTCCAAGTGACCACTCCGCCGGCCGCGGGATTACCGAGTTGGGCCGTCACCGTTCGGCTGATTGGAACGCCGGCGGGGTCGATTAAGAGCACCGACAGATCTTTGACACCGCTTCCGGAGTCGCTTGCGGTGCCGTCCAGAGCGAGCCGCAAATTCGGGACAGACCGAACTCCCTGGGTCACCGTGCTGTTGAGCGTGATCGCGGGTGGCGTGCCGTCCACCGTGACGGTTTTCGATTCCACCGCCGAAACGTTGCCGACCGCATCTCGGGCGCGCACCTGTATCGTGCTGGTGTTTCCGCTGCCAGGTTGATAGGTGAAACACCAGGCCTGCCCGGTCGCCGTGGCCGCCAGGAAACCGGCGTTATTGACGTTGTATTCAACCGCGGCCAAATAAGACGTGTCGTCGCGGGCAGTAACACAAAGAACGCGATCCTGCCGAAGGACGAAAGAATCGGTCAGGTTAAGTTGAGCGGTCGGCAAATCGGCGTCGACGATGATCCGGGTTCCCTGGCTTCGCACGCTATAGAACGACGCTTGGTACGGATACTGTTCCTCAGGAACAAAAGTAATGTCTTTGTAGACGTCGGCGCCTTCGCGATAAATAAATGCCTCGTCAATTGCCCCGGCAAATGGTATATGGGCCCATCGTACTGCACCGTCGGTGATGTCACCCAACTCGACCGCTGATTCGTTGTAGCAGACGTCTACGTTGGCCTTGCCGTATTTGCCCTTTTGTGCGCGTAAGGCATTCTGGAAGTTGGCGGTCTTGTCGAGGATGCCGTTGATATAGATTTTGACAATCCCGAATCGGTAGTTCACAACCACCTGATTCCAGGCATTGAACCGTAAAGATGTGTCGCTGGTTACGTCAACCGGACCAGCTTGGCAATCCGAGAGCAAGCTTCCATTAATCGCGAAGGTATGGTCATCGTGATCAGCATGAAAATTCACCTGCATTGAGTTGCTGGCAATGTTCAACGCAAAGCTTTGTTTAGGCCGCTGACCTTTGGCAATCAACGTCTGCGTCAAATAAGAATATCGGGTAGGCTTGACCCAGAGCCCAACCGAGAAGGCAAAGGGGTTAATGTCCACCGACGAACTGTGGTTGACGACCAAACGGTCATCCTGACCGTCAAAAAGTGCGCTTTCGCGGACTTGCCCGCGATTTCCGGCCAGCGGGCACTGGCTCCCAAAACAGCGGGCGTCATTTCGAGGATCGGCGCTATCAACAAACGTGGTTGATCCGGCGGGATCATCGAGATGCAGGTTTAGGTTCGGCACCTCAGCGAGGAGACTGCTGACGTCCGGCGGGATGACTCCGTAGGGATCGTAATTCGTGTTTTGAAAGCTCGAATCAAAGATATCGACTTCATCGATCAGTCCGTTGAAATTATCTGTCCCCTCATGGGCACCGATCATTGTATGGCTGGTCGGAGTCCGAGGAACCGGATTCCCGCTCACGGGGATGGCCTGGTCACCCAGATAAACAATCCAGGGGTTGGCAGTCGAACCAGCGTACGGACTGGTATACCGTGAGACCAGAATATGTTGCCAGCGATCCACCGGCAAGACCTGGTTGGTCCAGGCCCAACCGACGCCGCCGGCCAAAATACCGATTCGGCCGGCCGAATCGAGTTGGATGCCGTATCCGTCTGAACCAGCGCCGTTGTAAAGTATCGTTTGGGACGAACCATTCGGACCGGCCCATTTCACCCAGGCCGCCAACGTAAAGTAGTCCAACTTGGTCGTCATCACCTGTGATGTTTGAAGATACGTCTTGACGCCGTCAAAGCGAGCGGCCTGGTTGGCCCTTCCCGGCAATCCCGCGGCAGGACAGGTCGAACCGGAGCAGACGGCAGAGCGTCCGCTCGACTCTTTCACGGTGTAGTTCACGTGCCCCTGCCAAAGGACATCACGGTAACCCCAACCGGGGAACAGCGTCGTGCCCGGTGGTTCATCTAACGACAGATGCAATCGCCGCGATTTCCAGTCGGCCTCGGCCCGGACGCCCTCTGGACTCAGACCGGCCGAGTCCGGGCTGTCTGTTGGGGCCACTCCCCCCTGAGCCGGATCAACCCGCGCCGCAATCTGCGATTCGCTGAGCGGGAAGGGATAGAGTTCAACTTCATCAATGACGCCGTTAAATGCGGACAATCCAGCACCGCTTGAACCGATCAGGAAGCGGTTGCCTCCGGTCCAGGGTGTTCCGATCGGGAGCGGAGTACCCTCTTCGAGTCCGTTCACGTACAAACGCATCGCGCCGTTCGGAGTTGCGACCGCGGCCAAGTGATACCATTTGCCGGGCGTGACCGTGGTGGTGCCGACGACCATATGTCCGCTGCCGTCCCAGAGATAGTGCTCGAATTGGCCGGAACTGTTGATTCTCAACTCATGGGAGTACTCGGTGTTTGGCCCGGCCGCGGTTGTTCGGACAATGATGTTCTGCGCCTGGGCGGTGGCCGGCTTTACCCAGGCCGCGATCGTATAGGGACCTTGAATAGACGTGTCTGAGACGGTCAGCGTTTGGCCGCTGCCGTTGAATTGCGCGGCCTTGCCGATCTGTCCGGTCACCCCGGCAGTCGGGCAAGTGCTTCCGGCGCAGGTCGCGTTATTGCCTTTCAATGACGAATCGAAGAACGTGGTCGCCCCGGCATCTTCGTTCAGATGCAACCAGAGCGACCGAAGATTAGCTGACCCGTTTAGATCCGTGATCTTGGCCGCGGCTCGATTCGTAAAGGTCAGTTGCTGGGAGGTTGTGATCGTCGGCCGGACTTGGAGAGATCCGGCCATCGTCTTGGATCTAGTTGGATACAACTCAAACGGTTGTGGCTGCACACTCTGATTCTGTACCGCCACCGGAAAGTCTGTTTCGAGCAGGCCCAGGGCATAACGATCGCGAAGGTTGTTCTCGAGAGTGGCCGAGTAATACAGCGTTTGGCCGGGCTTGACAAAGGTGCCGTTTGGCAAGACTGATCCGTTTTGGCTCGCCCGCACCTCACTGCTGATATCAATCAGGTTTGATAATGACGCCACCCGTGGGTTGAGGCCGTAAATTTTCTCTTGATCGTCGAGCAGCGTGTCACCGTCGGAATCCGCCTGTCGGGGGTCGGGGAAGACGAGGGTTCGTTTCGGTTCGCCATTGGCATCGAAGTCATAGACAAAGGTCCAACCACCGGTCCAAGCACCTTTTGTAGCTCCACAGCGACTGTATTTGTCGACTTCTATAACCTGGTGAAAAACCTCTTCGCAGTCGATCAAACCGTCCCCATCGCTGTCTATACGGAGCGGATTGGTCCCCTGTTCAAGTTCTTGATAATCGGTTAGGCCATCGCCATCGGTGTCCTTCTTACGCATATCGGTACCGTTCAGAACCTCGTCGTAATCGGACAATCCGTCGCCATCGGAATCCCAATTGCCGTCATCCCGATCGTTCCCGCCGCAGGCCTGGCTTCTCAATCCGTCGCCATCCGCATCACACAAAGTGGGAAACTTGGAATCCCAGGCCAAGTAGTAGCCGTTGCCACGGGGAGAAAGGCGATAGAAATCGTTGAATGTCTTGGGAAAGATGTCGAAGCGGAAGTTGTCGCCGAGGTTTATCGGGGTACTTTCCTTCAGATCGTGGAAGCGGCAAATCGGGACCGGCACGAAAATGGCCCAGATCCAGAAACACTGTTGAGCGTTGATCGCACTGCCTTCCATCAGGTACAGCGACGTCGGCCGATTGACTCCCGGAGACGGCAAGGTAGTGGATCCGACCACCATCTGCCTCATGTAGAAATCGCCCCCGGTCGTGGAAGGGCACCAGAATTGGACCGTGCTGTTGCAATTCGTTTTCTCGGAGCCGGTGCTCAGCGGGCCGCTGATGTCTTGTTCGCTGTTAAAAAGTTGATAGGCGAAATCGGATTGTCGAAGGTAACGATCGCCGTACTGCCACCAATAGAGATAACCCAGGTAAGAATTTGGAGTGTTCCGGAAGATCTTGCTGGTGACCTGAAGGCTGGCGTTCACGATCGCGTCCGGCGTGTACCCAATGGCCGGATTTGCCAGACTTGGGGTCAAATTACTGATCTGGAGCCGGTCCGGATTGCTCAAGTTGACAATCGGGTTATCACTGAACAAGAGATATTGAATGGTTTTCTTCAGAATCCCGGTGATTCCACCGCAGACCCATTCCTTAACGGCCTTATTTTCGACTCCCACGGCCTTACAAATGAGGGTCACCAAAATGTCGATCACACCGATCACGGCCATGATGATCGGGCCAATGATCGGTATCAAACTAATCGCAACGTACAAGATCGCGATCGCGATTTGGGCAAAGAGTCCGGCCAGGGCGTAGTTAAATCCAATCGATCCCGGAGCCAGATTCTGGGATTTCATTTCCAAGATGAAAAAGGCGATCGCCAGGCCGACACCAATGATTAACCCGACCACCGCGCCGATCTTGATAGATCTTGGGATCTCATTCACCAGCGAGGAAATCGCGCTCAGTTGCGAGGTTGTGTTGTAGGCGGCCATGGCCGCCTTGATCTGAATATTTGCTTCGTAAATGGCCGTGACCAAGATCAGCCCGGCGGCCCCGCCCAAGATGGCATCCTTGGCTTTATCCCCGAGCGGAATCAATCCGGCGGCAACCAGGACTGACAAAACTGTGGCGGCCGCCGACACCAAGAGCCCCGCGTCGCGCAACGTGATGTCACCGGTAAAGACACGTCCTAGGGCATAGATGGTCCCCTGGCCTTCCGCTCGACCCATTTTGCCGAGCATCTTGTCGTAATCCTTGTCTAAAATGACGGCCAGGACCTGAACTACAAATGCCACGGTACGACCGATATTGGCTCCGGTGAAGAGCGGATTGTCGGTGGCCAGGACGGCGTCAGGCCGACCGGCCTGGCCCCTAACGGCCTTGTCATCGATCGCGATCACCTGGCTCGTTCCGGCCAGCATCGAGGTATAAAACGATCCCGCCAACAGAACCGCGCCGTTCCGGACAAAAATATCCGTGTTCAGGGTCGAACTCGATTGGAACAAGGTGTGGAGGCGCGTCTGGAGCCGGTTCAGGTACGTGTCAATCGCGGCCGGCTGCCAGCCGGAGCCGGTTTGATATTCGTAGGGTGCCCAACTCATCGACCCGATCGTCATCAGCGGAATCGAACCGGGCGCCAGGCTAACCGTCAACGAGTTGCCATTCACGAAGCCATTGCTGGTCAGATTTGCGGTGCGGGAAGACTCCTCCCGAACAAACAAGAGCGTTGGATTGGCGATTTTCGGCTGACTACCGTTCAAGAAGCGGGCGTTCAAAATGTCCCGAGTGATCGAAACCGGGACCTGGCCCTGCAATGCCTGATGTGCAAAGGTATTGGTCGAAACCCGCAACATATTTCGGGGGATGCCCCATCGCTGAATGTCGGTCGCGGCGGAGTTGCTATCCTTGTCGAATCGTTGTTTAAGGACGTCGACGGTGATGTCCGGGCTGGTGTTGCCTCGACCAGCCAGGAAACTGTTGTTCAGGTTCTTTGCCAGGAACCAGAGTGACTCTTCGAGGTAAGTATTCGCGTCGTAGCCCGGACGGGTGACCGCGACATCTGGGTCCTCGGAGACGATCGCCACCTTGGCCCCATGATCTTCCCGCGCGGTCAATCCGGTCAGAAACCAATCGTCATAGTAGCTCTGCGCGATCGTTGGCTGAGCGATGGATTTCCAGTGAGTCGTGCCGGCGCACCAGCGATCGTAGTCCGCCGGGCTGGAATTGGCGGCCAGGCCGGTGGTGTCGCAGTAGTCAGATTTGATCTGAACGACCCAGACCAAGCGAACTTTCTGGGGGTCCAAAAAGTCGGCGCCGGCCGGCTGGTAATACATCGTGCCGGAGAAAGCCACCGGGCGGCTGCCGACGCGGTCACGGACAATGTTTAGCGGCACGTAAGCGATCAGCGTGCCGGACGAATCTTTCCGGCGAACGCTAATTCCGAATGGGTCCAGTTTGCTGGTATCGAGCCAAGCGGTGACCGGCGTGCTGGCTCCAATCTGCCCGTTGTAATCGGATCTGATTGGAAGGCTGCCGGCTTGTCCGGCTCGATAGGGAATCTCGACCTCGAGCATTGGCGTTAATCGCATGTCCCCGTTGGCGTCTTTGCCGCTTGTGCCAAAGGTCGTATTCAAGACATGCTGGATCTGGCCGTCGCGATCGTTCTGAGCCCAGTCGAGCACGTTTAAGGCGTACCAGAGGTGATTCTGATCGGCCGGCCGAAGCTGGAACTCAACCAACATCGGCGTGTTGGTCGCCTGGTTTGTCAGCTTGAGGTCGAAGCTGCCGTTGGTGAAGCCGCCCAGCACCCCATTATTAACGCTTCCCATTGCCGTTAAGGGTGCTAGGTCGGAGGCGTCGGGTACCCCGTCGTTGTCGTCGTCGGTGTCATAGATATCTGGAGTACCATCACCGTCACTGTCCTGGCAGACGCCGCTCGGATTCTGGTTGTTGATCGTGTCGGGTTGAGTACCAGAATTCCGGGTGACATTGACCAATGTCGGACATTCGAGCCCGTCGAGGCGACCGTCGTGGTTTGTATCGCCATCAAGCGGATTTAAGTACCAACGGACGTTGTTGCTGGTCACATAGCCACGAACCTCAACGCTGTCACTAATTCCGTCGCCGTCGCTATCGACAGCCAAAGGGTTGGTTCCAAGTTCCATGACTTCGACACCGTCACTGAGCCCATCTCCATCGGTGTCAAAGGCCGATGGAGAAGTACCAATCTGCACTTCATAAGAATTGCAGAGGCCGTCCTTGTCGGTATCATTGCTGTCGTTTTTACAGGCGTCTTTGACGGCCTGGGCTCCACCAGTCCCGATTCCGGAAAACGAGGCGGTAAGTGGAATCGCCTGATTGGCACCGAACTTCGTTAGCGGCTGAGGAGACGCGGCCGGCGTTAGGGGATCGGTATGCGGGTCAAACTTCGGTGCCGTACGGGCCGACTGGGCCTGACGTTCAACTTCGTCCTTATGTTGTTCTTCGACCTGGGTTCGTTGGCGATCCTGTTCAGTCGCGTAGGCCGCCAATTGCTGGCCCTGTAAGATAGTCGGCAAGATCAGAGAGGCAACCATAAACACGAAGATCGAACGATAGACCAACCGAGATCGCCAGTGCCGGATCATCAAAAGTAGCCCGATTGCGATAACGGCGGCGGTTAACCCGGTTGCGCCGATTTCGATTGCTCCGACCGGAATTGTGACCGGACTGGTGTCGCCGAGTGTCAGGCCTGCCAGAGGTCCGTTGGACCAATCGAAGAAATCGGTCTTGATCTCAGCTTGAAGTGAGTCTTGCCCGGCCACCGAACGATCGAGGCTAAGCATCAGGCGAAGCGGTAGGTCATCCCGGCCAACCCAGATCTCGCCGTTTCCCGTCATGTCCCGGTAGGCCTCAGGCAGGCTCAGGTGAACTCCAAGCGGCAGCTTTCCCTGCTGGCGAAGCTGCATTTCCATCCGTTGGCGCATGTGTTCGGCCAACTTTGGACCATCGATCTCGAAGCTGAATCGGGTTAACTGAATGCCGGAACGAGTCTCCTGACCGATTTGGCTGATGTTTTTGGTCGCGACCAGATAGGTAAGCGGGTCATTGTCCGGTGCGAAGACGTTGCTGAATTCATCCAGATCTTGCCAATCACCGGCTCCGACCCGGCCCTGAGCCCGGGCGTTGGCCACCTGAATCTCCAGCGAGTCAGTCGAGCTAACATTGCCGCTGCCGGACCAGAGTTTGAGGCGCATGGTTCGGGCGCGGAGATTGGTTTCACCTTCGAGGTAGGTTTCGTCGGTCCGGCTGCTGAGGCCCATGTTCTCCGGCTTCGGGGCCGGCCAGGTCGTTTGAACGATGCTGGTTCGGTAGTGAAAGACGCCGAGTTCTTGGGCTTTCTGCCAGGCCAGGTCAACTTGATTCTCAGCCGAAGGCACCGACGCTAGGACCGGAACAGCCGGTTGGCCGGTGCTGAACACGAAGATCGAAATCAGACCCAGGAGCCCAACAATGAAGCCAAGCGTAAGGGTGCGACGTCTCACCGACACGTTTGCCTCGGTAGAGTGAATTGTAAATCTAGTTTGTCGATCGAAGACAAACTCTCGTCGAGCCTGGCTGTTGGATCCTGACCCCCGAAAGGCGAAGCTTGAAACTCGCTGCTCATTACCAACCTGTCTCTTTTCGCGACTCGACTACTTGGTCGAATGAACCGTCCGGGAAGACGCGTGCCAGGCTGACTGACTTATAGATCCGTAATAGGCGAACCTGGAACGGGCTTTGATTGCTACTGACCTCAACGGTCAAGACCAGATTGTGCTGAACCGCGGCCCCGAAGGCCTGGATCGGAATTTCGTGAGTTCCGGAGACGACCGATTCGCTTGCCGTAATCGTGATCGGAACCCGGGCACCTAAGACAGTTGGGACGACCAGGCCTTCTGGCAGGCTGACGCTAAATCCGTCCGGCAACACTCCGGCTGACAAGGCAACCGCATCCGGAAAGGGATCGCTGTTGGTGCTCAGCCTGGCTTCCGCGACGACATACCCGCCCGCGGCGAGCGCCCAGAGCGGCTGTCCGGCGACAATTGAGTAGTCGGCTGTCCCGGTAGTGGCAGTGACGAGCGGTGACTGACTGATCTGGCCGCTGGCTTGATCATGTGCACCGACCGATAAGTAGTAGGTTTGACCGGCTTCCAGTCCGGTCAGCGTCCAACTGATAACGTTGCCGACCGTCACCACCTGATCGGCGCTGATCGGTGAGGTGCCGACTGCAATCAAGTAAGAATCGACGTCGGGTGATGGTGATTTCGACCAATTGAGGGTGACGGATCGGAAGCCGGCCGTGGCTGAGAGCGCCGGATTCCAGGTCAAGGGCAGGACATTTTTCACTTGAACTGTGTCATTCGTGTAGACGTTAGCCGGGGGATTCGTGTTGTCGTCGGCTTGGACCAGGAACCGATAGGTACCGGCACCGAGCGTTGATAGGTCGACTTCGTAGGTCTGTCTTTGGCCGTCACGGTTGCTATTGATGCCGACCGCGACCGGCGTCCCGGTGTAGAGCGAAACGGTCTCGGTGACCAATTCGCCAAAGGTGTTGGTCAGCGAGGTGGTGCGGGTGATATCGCCCCGGTTGGCGTAAATGCTAATCCGGGTTGCCGGGTCGGGCGAGTTCAAATGCCAGCTAATTTCTGCCTTGCCGGGGCTGGTCGAGGCCACCTGCACGTCGGTCAGCCGGGGGCCTGGGGCCGCGAAAATACCACCGATCTGGAATGTTGACGACTTCGCGCTCAGGTTTCCGTCCGGAGACTCTATCCGCAATTGCCAGTCGCCGGGTTCGGCTTGATGAATGAAGTATTGCACCTGCTTAACCGGCAAGACTTCGGCTTCAAGTGCCAGCCAGGCATCCACTACCTGATGACCCGATCCGTCGACCTTAGTCAGAATGAAGAGCGTTGCCACGCCACCTTCGCTCGGTGTGACGTTGGGCAATCGAATCAAGACCGGGCCGGCATTCGACTGGCGAACCACCAGAGTGATTGGCAGGCCGGCATCAATCGGTACATACGAACTCAGTTCGCCGTAATTGAGACCCTCAACCAACGGCACCTGACCCGAAATCAGAAGATCGATTGGATGGGTTTCGGCCGCTGTCCCGGTGGCGAAGTTAGCTAATCGAATGCTGGACTTGGACGGGCCGGGCGCGTCTCGAAGATCGGGGGCAACCACCGCTTGGACAGTCCCGAGCTGGCCAACCGCCGCAACCAAAGTTTGCGTGTCGGTAATCAAATCGACGGTCGTGCTGATCACGGGTGGACCAGTCTGCCCATTCGGCACGACCAAGATCTCATGACTTCCCGGTGGCAGGGCCCGATAAGCTGATACCCGGCTATTTAATAGGTTCGTGTAGACCAGAGAGCCATCGATCCAGACATCGGCCGCGGTCAGTTGCGGAATGCTGAGGGCCAGCCGCACCTTGGCAGTACTGACGCCCACTTCTTGAAGCCCGAGCTTTCGGACCCCAGATGTGCTGGGAGACGCCACGCGCAGACCGGAACTGCCGGTCGCTCCCGTATCGACATCCGATGAGGTGTTTGTGTTGGATTCGGTTCTGTCGACATTGTCCGGGAGATTATTGGAACTGATTACGGTTCCATCGGGCTTAACCAGCGACAGACCGGGCACGTTACCGGTCCCGCCCAAAACGAAAATCGTGTCGGCCTGGTAGGGTAAATTCGAGGTCACGTCGAGGGTTCGGAGTCCTTGGAAGCTCAGTTTGGCGCCGGACTTGGGATCGATCCCGGAAGCCCCGAGTGATTTGCCCGATTCGAAGGCTTCGGCTGCCGCCTGAATGTCGGCACCCTGGAGCGACAAGAATCGGGAGGTGTTGGTGAGGTAGAAAATTCCCGCGCCGGCATCGTAGAAATACCCAACATCGTAGCCTCGATAGCGGGTTGTACCTTTGAAACCGTAAACCGTGTTGTTGGAATTGCTTGAGTCTCGGAAAGTCCCAATCGTCCCGTAGGTGTCGAGGGCGACATCCACCGCCGGAATCTTCATGCTGCTGGCGCAGAGCGCGGTGCTGGACGAGACCCAAGAGCAATTTGCCGGTGGATTGGATTGATCGAGGATGTCACCTGCCCGGAGACCCACCGTGACGTGAGCGGTACCGCTTAGGCGAATTGCCTGATCGCTCGATTCAATCGAGAAGCTGAGGATTCCGTCCCATTGGGAAGCGTGATAGGAAAGGTCCAGATTGAGCGCTTCATTTGCCGTCGTGTGAACGATCTGAGCCCGCTGGTTCACCGAGAAAATCAGCAACCGGAAGGATCCATCTAGATCGGCTTTCCAAGTGTTCCAGTTATCAAGTGATTTAAATGAAGCGAGAGTATCAGTCGTTAAAATCGGCGAACCGGTACGCTGTGCCTGGCTGGTTAGGCTGAGGTTCAGAATCAGATCCTGAAGGCCGTCACGTAACGCTGCACTGCCGGTAAAGCGCGTGATTGTCATCCCGCTGCCGGTCAGCGGAATTTGCGAGTTCAAAGCGAATGAAGTGCCGGCATTATAACCGGCCGCATTTAGGTTACTCCCGTTTGTCGCGGCACCGGGATCCAGTGCTTCGAGCGGCATCGTTTCGCCCGGCAACGACTCGAACTCAGTCAGTGCTTGCCCTTGTCCATCCCAACTGAAAGTGACGTTGACTGAGACGCCGCTGATCGATCCACCGCTTTTCTGAGACTGAGCGAACGGTGTTACGAACGCACCGGTCGCGCTGAGCAAATAGCCTCGACCGGCGGTCCGGTTGACGTTCAAAAGACCACGAAGGCCAACCAAACGGAGCCGGTTTGAGAAGGTCAAGTCCGGCAAGTCAAACTCACCGTTCCCGATCGTCAAGCTAGCGTTGGTATTGTCGATCACCACGTTGTAGACGGTTGAACCTAGCCCGGGCGCCGCGTTGTAGGCGGCCTGCAGTTTCGTAAGCTGGCTCTTCTTGGCGGCCGGTGGATTCGTGTTCAGAATAGGTTCGCCCCCCGGCGCCTTAAAGCCGGCCTGCTGGACGGTGATCTTGCCGTCGACAATTTGCGGGTTGAAAAGCCACAGCTTGAGGCCAAAGTTCAAAATCAGGTCGTCGGTCTGCCCGGTAATTTTGCCGTCCGACGTGCGTGTCTCCTCGAAATAGGTCAACGGGCTCGGTGCAAAATACAAGGATGCGGTGAAGTATCCGGCGATATCGAGAGCGTACGTTTGGGTTCCGGGAATCAGCCGGACCGCCATGACCAAGCGTGACAGCGAACGCCCTCCGATGTCGTGATCCGGGAACGGCACATTGAAGTTCTTGCTGCCATCTCCGTTCAGCGTGTAGAGAGTCAAGCCATCGGTTCCGATTCTGGCCTTGATGGCAGTGTTCGCGGGTTGATTACCGAAGTAAGCGGTTGGGGGTGCCAGCCAAGACTGGGCGGTGCCGATCAATCCGTCATCAGAAATGGTTGCCTCGCTGAGAACGAGGCTCCAAGTCGACAGATTGAGTTTGAGTGGACGGTTGCTTGGGTCCGTGGGCGTGACCCGCACGGATTCGCCCTCCACGCTGACAGTGACCGGGATCGTTAAGTCAGTCTGCGGGATTTTGACGGTCAAATCACCGGTCATTGAACAGTGACCAAAGAGGGATTCGGCGGTCAAAGATGAATTCCGTCGGAGATTTGTCAACTGGACGGTTCGGTTTGAGCTAGTTTGGAAAGTCCAGGTTGATTGGGAGCAAACTCCGGTGATGATCGGCAAACTGACCGAATTTGACTGGCCACCCGCCGGTGACGGATTGAAGGCGTTGATGCTGGCGCTGCCGGTTCCGTTCATGAATGAGGCGGGAATGGATGCATCCAAGCGGGTACTGTTCACATAGGTGGTAGCTAAGGCCTGACCGTTCCACTGGGCGACTGCGTTAGAGGTAAAGTCTTGTCCGTTCAAGGTCAGCGTGAACGTCTGGTCACCGCTGACCAGTTGGGTCTGAGAGAGGCTGGTCAACTGCGGCAACGGATTATTAACGGTATAGCTGCTGCTGGTTGCCCCGCCGCCTGGGGTTGGATTACGCACCTGAATGGTCTTGGTGCCGCCCTTGGGCGCCAACCGATCGGCCGGCAATCCAACGGTCAAGCGAGTGCTGCTGACAAAGGTTGTCGTGAGATCTACGCCTTCCCAACTGAAGACTGCTCCCGGCACGAACTTGGATCCATTCACCGTCAGGGTGAGATTCGGCCCGAGAGCGGTCGTGCTGGCGGGGCTCACGCTGGTCAGGTCAGGAGCTTCATTCAACACGGTGACTGTGGTTGCCGTGGCCTGACCGAGGACCGGGTCAGGATTGGTCATCGTCACGCTGGCGACCGATCCACCCGGCGCCCGATTGGCGGCCGGCACGGTAGCCGTCAGCCGGCTACTGCTGACCCGAGTCGTAGACAAGGCCGTCCCGTTCCAAAAGATAATCGCGCCCGGCACAAAGTTGCTGCCGTCCATGGTCAGCGTGAAGTCGGGTCCTAGCGCGGTGACGGTAGCCGGAGATACTTGAGCGATTGACGGCTTCGGATTGAAGAGCGTCAACGCCTGTGGGTTGGAAGGCTTGCCTTCGGCCGAGGTGTTGGTCGGAATGTAGCGCCCGAAGTCGGGCATGAAGACGGCGGTCAAGAAATTAACCACCCGAATCGCCGAATTACTGCCGATCGTCAGCAGAGATGACGGGACCGTCGCTGAAATGCGGGTGGTACTAATGAATGTCGAGGGAACAGCAACCCCGTTTAGTTGAACCTGCGAGTTCAAGACAAAGTTTGTACCATCGACCGTGACCGCCGTGTCAGATCCTGGGACAGTGATCGAGTTTGGAGTAATTCGGGACAGCGTGGCCTCAGGGGCGTAAACCGGGTACGGGAACGAAAAGTCAAATCGACCGCCGCCCGGCGCCGGATTGACAACCGATAGAATCCGATTGCCGCTGGCCGCCACTGCCGAGGTGGGAATGGTGGCTACCAGCCAATTTTCGCAAAAGTCAGTCTGGCTGTGCCGGATCTCGAATCGGGTCGGGTAGCTTTGGCCGTTGATTTGAACCACCGCATCTTGGGCAAATTGGGCCGATTGCGGGAAGTTCAAGCCCTGGACACCTAGGTCGCCACCGGCAGTACCGGCGATCCAGTTGCCGGGACTGAATCCGTTTCCGGTCGGAACGGGATTCTTGATGGTAAAGCTGGCCGGTGTCGAGACCCCTCCACCGGGGGCGGGCGCAAACACGGTCACCGACACAAATCCGGCGGTCTGAAGGTTTGCGCCCGGAACGAAGGCCGACAACTGGCCATTATCCCAGAGCGTGTGCAGATCGGACCCGTTCCAGCGAATCACCGAGTTCCGAACCAACCCGGTCCCGGTGACAGTCAGGAGTAGGTCAGGATTTGAGGCTTCGCAGGTAAACTGTCGAGTTAGTGTCCGGTGGACACTGGCAGTGTAATTGTCAGGGCCTAGCACAGTGATCACCGGAACCTGATTGTTGACCGTAAAGGGAATCGGGCCGGTATCGCCGCCACCCGGGGCCGGGTTATTGACCACAACATTAGTAACTCCGGCCAGAGCGAATTTTGCGGACGGAACCGTGGCGGTTAGCCGGGTGCTGCTGATGAATCCGGTGGCCAGCGGGTCGGTTCCCCATTTCACCCCGGAGTTAGCCGAAAAGCCGCTGCCGTTGAGGGTCAGGACTAAATCGGGGCTGCCGGCGGTGACGCTGATTTGACTCAAACTACCCAACGCTGGGACCGCGTTAAGCACCGTGAAGCCGAGAGCGCCTGAACTACCTCCACCGGGTGCCGGGTTGACGACGGTGACTTGGGCAATGCTACTACCGCGAAGGTTAGTCGCCGGTACGGTGGCCGTAAGGCGACTGTTGGAGACAAATCGTGTCGCGAGATCCTGATCGTTCCAACGAACTAGGGCGCCCGGAATAAACTTCGTGCCGGTCACGGTGAGCGTAAAATCAGGACTCAGCGACGCAGTATTAACCGGGCTAGTCACCGTTAAAACCGGAAGGGGATTTACGACCGAATAGCTCACTGGGGTCGACGATCCGCCGCCGGGAGCCGGGTTAACCACGACCACACTTGCGGTGGTGGCGCTGGTAATCAGGCTCCCGGGCACTTCGGCACTGAGCAAAGAGTTGCCCAGGAAGGTGGTCGTGAGAGGCGCGCCGTTCCATAAGACCGTCGACGTATCGACGAAGTGTGACCCAGCGACCCCGATAACCAGATCCGGGTCTAGTGCCTTCGCATCGTTTGGACCAATCGTGGTCACAGACGGACTCGGATTGGTAATGGTGATGGTTTTGGGTGCAGACAAACCCCCGCCGGGCCCCGGGTTACGAACCGTCAGGGTCAAAATCCCAGCCGCGGTAAGGGTTTCCGCTGGGATCGTCGTCGTGAGCCGGCCGGCGCTGACGAACCCGGTGCTCATCGGAGTTTGGTTTAAGACAATTTCGGCACCAGAGCTGAAGTTCCGCCCATCGACCGCCAGCGGCAGATCACCCTGCGCGATCGCTAGGCTCGGGACCGTCATACTAATAATCGGGACCGGATTGTGGATCGTGATCAGCTTGGCTTCGGCTAGTCCGCCGCCTGGTGCCGGAGCGAAGACGGTTACTGTGGCGGTACCAGCGGCGGCAATCCGGGCAGCCGGCAGAAACGCACTGATTTGCGTGCTGCTCACGACAGTGCTGGTCAGGACGGATCCATTCCATTGAACGATCGAACTGCCCTGGAATCCACTCCCGTTCAGAGTTAGGACTTGGTCCGGTCCGGCCGAGAACAAACTGGCCGGGGTAACCGATGACAAAGCAGGTGCCGGATTGTTGATTCCGAACAGCAGGTTAGTCGAGCTACCGCCGCCTGGGAGCGGATTCCGAATCGCCAAGGTCGCCGTACCGGCGGTGTTCAAGTTGGCGGCCGGTACCAGGGCCTTGACCTGGGTGCTGCTGACAAAGGTCGTCGTTAAGATCCCGCCGTTCCAGAGCACGACTGAATCGGTGACGAACCGGCTGCCACTAACGGTTACTGTTAGAGTCCCGCTCCCGGCCAAAGCGAGAACCGGGCTAAACGCCCCAAGGGCGGGGATTGGGTTTTCAATCGGCAGGGCTTTGCCGTTAGAGGGGCCGCCACCGGGAGTTGGACTGACCACGGTGACGGTGGCCGTCCCAACCGCCGCGATTCGGGCGGCCGGGACAGTCGCCGCCAGACGGGTTTGACTGACCAGGCTGGTGGCCAAAGGAATGCCGTTCCATTGGACGCCCGAGCCGTCAACAAAGCTCGAACCGTCGACGATCACAGTAAAGTCCGGTCCGAACGCCGTTGCGGTCAGCGGGCTAAGGCCGGAAATTACCGGTGCTGGATTCGTAACGGTAAAGGTCTGTGCCGTTGAAACTCCACCACCTGGGCCGGGATTAACGGCCACGACCTGAGGCAATCCACCGGTTGCGATCCGGGCGGCCGGCAGGGTCGCTGTCAACTGACCGGCCGACAGAACCGTGGTGCTGAGCGGGAAGCCGTTCCAACGCAGGGTGGCACCCGGCGCAAATTGATTCCCATTCACCGTCAGGGTCGAGGTTGGGCCGAGCGCCGGGAGGCCAATTGGGTTGATTTGGCTGAGGTTCGGCACCAAATTATTGACCACGAGGTCTTGGCTGTCGGATGTCCCGCCGCCCGGACCAGGGTTAAAGACCGCGATCGTGATGAAAGCACCATTTGTCAGCTTGTCGGAAGGTACGGTCCCGGTTAGGACGGTACTGATACCCTGAGTCGCTAGTCCGACCCCGTTCCAAAGGACAACCGAGCCGGTCACAAATCTGGTGCCGGTGACCACCAAGCTGGCACCCGGGCTTCCGGCCGAGACCTGAAGCGGGCTATGAGCACTAATCGCTGGCAGAGGGTTGGTGATCGACAAAATTCGCCCGTTTGAGATGCCGCCGCCCGGTCCGGGATTGGACACCGTCACCGTGACTGTTCCACCGGTCCGGAGGTTGGCCGGAGGGACCTTGGCCCGCAGCAGATTTGAGCCGACAACGGTGGTTGAGAGTGGCACGCCGTTCCAGAGAATTTCGGCACCGCTGACGTAGTTGCTTCCCATCACCCGCAGTGTGGTTGTTGGGGCGGAAGCCGAGACCGTGATCGGACTCACTGCCGAAACGGCCGGCGCCGGATTTGTCACGCTCAAGAATTGCGGCGTTGAAACGGCTCCACCGGGCAACGGGTTGGCAACAGTTACCGAGATCGTGCCTGAAGACGTTAGTGTTCCGGCCGGAACCGTGGCGGTCAAACGGGTGCTGCTGACGAAACCACTGGGGACGGTCAAATTGTTTAGCTTGACCGTAGAACCAGTCACGAAATTGGTTCCGGTGAGGGTCAGAGTGGAAGTTGGTCCGAGGGCCGACAAAGTACTGGGGCTGAGGGATGAGAGCGACGGAGCCAGATTATTGACCGCGAAGATCCGGGTCACATCCGGCGCCGGATTGTATAAAACGTCACCGGCCTGACCGGCGCTTACCTGGCAGCTCCCCGCGACACCGGTTAAGGTGATGGTGTATTCGTTGCTCAAGGTACAAACGCCATAGGCCGCGAAGGACACCGGAAGACCGGAATCCGACGTCGCCGAGACCACAAATGACGAATCGATGACGGATCGGTCGGCCAGTGGAGCAAATGTAATGACCTGTTGGTTTCGGGAAAATTCGGTGACCGGGAACCGTTGGATGTTTGACGTCAAATGGTCATCGGTGCCATTGAGGTAGTTCTCCACTGTGACCGAGACCACGCCGGCCGTGGAAAGGTACACGCCACCGAGAATTGTCGTGGTGATCAGCGTGCTGCTAATGAAGTTTATCGGCGTAAATCGTTCGTTCCAGCGAATCAGCGAAGACGGCGTGAAGTTCAAACCGGAAACTGTCAGCACATAGCTACCGCCACCCGGACAGTCACCACAGCCTCCGGAGCTTTGGTAGGGCAAGGACGGCGGCGAGATGCCGCTGATCACGGGCATCGTATAGGTGATCGGCAAAGGGAAGGTCGGCGACGGACCATCAGTCGGATCCGAGTTCTTGACCGAGACGGAGACGATATAAGGGGTGGCAGCGAAGAACTCAGGAACCGCAGCCTGAAGATGGGTACTATCGAGGTAAGTCGTTTCGAGGGGGGAGGAGTTCCAAAGGACCGAGGCACCGGGATTGAACTGGTTTCCGATCACGGTCAGGCTAAACGCGGCTGAAGTAGCGATCGGATTGGCGGGATCCAAGTAAGTGATTGACGGAACCGGCTGTTTCACCGTCATGGTTAAGGGATTGGTTTGCCCGCCGCCCGGTGAGGGCGCAAAAACGGTCACCGTCAAAGTGCCGGCAACCATTAGATCGCCCGGCACGGTCGCCTGCAAGGTGGTGTTGAAACCAGTAATTTGACTTGGTACGTCCTCGCCGTTGACCTGTATGCGTGCATCCGGCACGAAATAGTTATTCCCGTAGAGTTGCAGCGTCGTATCGACGCCGGCAGTGGCAACCGTCTGGTTGAGGCCGAAAATGGACTGGGCCGGGTTTGTCACCGTCACCGGCAGACTGTTAGACGTCCCACCGCCGGGCAGGGAATTGAGCAGACTGAGTTGATAAACCGACCCGCTGGCCATTTTGTCCGGAGGAATGTAGACAAAGGTCCCGTTAAGTTGGGTTGGAATTGCTTCGCCGTTCCAGAGAGCGATGGTCCCTGGGCTGAGATTGGTGCCCTCGATCGTGATTCCCATTCCGAACAGACCAAATCCGGCATCGAAGGTGTTCGGCGAGAGGCTGGTCAGGGTCGGAAGTGAATTGGTGACCGTAAAGATCAGGCTGTTGGAGGCCCCGCCTCCCGGGGCCGGGTTGAAGACGGTGAGGTTGTTTAGTCCGCCAGTGCTTAACGCGGTCACCGGAACGGTAATTCGCGTACTACTGACGACAAAACTCGGATAAGGAACCCCTCCCCAGGTCAGGATCTCATTCGGCACGAAATTCGTCCCGGTAATGATCATGGTGAACGGCGCGTCGCCGACCCGAGCGTTGGTTGGGCTAACTCCAATCAAGGCCGGCACCGGGTTGTCCGGAATCAACGCGGCCGTGATCGTGAACGGCTCAGCAGCGGTGACTCCACCTCCGGGACCCGGGTTCACAACCTTCACACCGGCCGTTCCGGTCGCCGTCAAATACTCGGCCGGCACGACGGCCTGAACTTGTCCGCTGCCAATAAGGCTGGTTGCTAAAGGAGTATCGTTCCAAGTTACGGTCGAGTTGACGAGAAAGCTACTGCCACTCACAGTCAATAAGAAGTTTGAGCTACCAGCCGCGGCGGTCGACGGGCTGATGCCGGTCAAAACTGGGGCCGGATAGAGAATCGCAAAATTCAGTGAATTTGATTGACCGCCACCGGGACCGGGCGTGACAATCTTCACGTCGGCTGATCCAACTGCCGCCAGATAAGCGGCCGGTACTGTCGCGGTGACCTGGTTGGTGTTAACCAGATTGCTTGCCAATTGCGCGTCATTCCAGAAAACGCGCGAATCCGCCGTATACCCGCTGCCATTGACTGTCAGCGTGAGATCACCCTGACCGAGGATTGTCGAAGCCGGCGAGATACTGCCGAGACTCGGGGGTGGACTAGTAATCGGTACCAGCAGGCCGTCGGTTTGACCTCCCCCCGGTCCGGCACTAGCTACGGCGACGACCGCGAAGCCTGAGTTCGATAAGAGGGCGGATGGAACCAAGGCTTGTATTCTGGTGCTGCTGAAATAGGTTGAAGCGAGAGGCGATCCGTTCCATTGGACCGTCGAGTTTGGGACAAAGCTGCCACCAGACACTGTCATTGTGGCGTCGCCGGATCCGGCCGTGAAGGGGTTTGGACTAAGACTGTTGATCGAGGGAACGGGGTTCTCGACGTTGAAAGGCAGGACATTTGAGGTGCCGCCGGCAGGACCTGGGTTCACGATCGCAATCGTTCCGGTGCCGGGACAGGCGGCATCGGCCGGGATAGTCGCCTCAATTCGGGTGGTGCTCAGGAATTTCGTTGGAATCTGGGCGCCGTTCCAAAGTGCCACAGCTCCCGACCGGAAGCCGGTACCGGCCACAGTCACGACGACCAGGTCGTCACTCCCAGTTGTGGCACTGCTCATCACGAAATTATTCCCGTTGACAACCACCCGCACCTGACGATACCCGCCCGGGACGGCGGTCAGAACGATCACGTTGTCGGTCGAGGAACAGTACAAATCAACCGGAACACGGGCTTGAGCCTGGTTCGGAGCAATGTAAAAAGTCGTTTGTGGTAGGCCGGTTCCGCTGTTGAAATCGAAGTTCCACTGTAGGACTGAACTCGGATCAAAACCGCAAATTGAACAAAGGTTGAGATCGGCCGTCAGAGTGAGGGTAAAGAATTTTCCGGCAGCGGTCGTGGCCCCCGGGGTAAGAGTCGAAATCGTCGGAACCGGATTGGATTGGGCTGCCAGGATCATGGCCAGACCGGTTGGATCGTTGGCGACTGCCGTGGAAAGCAATCCATCAAAAGATAGGACGTTTTGACCGTTTTGATTCGCCTCAGGAACAGGGGACAAGGCCTCTGAGGCAAAATTGACGGGCGGTTGCCAAACCGGACCAACCAGTTGAAATGGTTGGCCGCTGGCACGCACGGTAATGGCCGGAGCAGTCAAACTGACGAGGGCGGCCAGCAGCGCGACGCTCATTCCGACGAGCCCAAACAGGATGACCGGTTTATGGCGCAGACGCACGGTTTCCCTTCAATTGACCCCATTTCGGGTCAATTGGATCACCTTTACCTGTCAATTTGGACGGAAAGATACCAGGCTTTAGGGCACTACGATAGTTGCAATCGTGTTCATGGATCAGGGTGTGTTTAGAGCTAAGCCCCGATTAGGTGAATCTCGTCGAAGGTGAATCGCTGACATTTTTTTGGCCAGAACTTGGGTTATTCGCCGTTCAATCCGGCTGCCAAAGCCAAACGATCGCGCCCGGTCTTGACCATGGCGGTATCGACCATTTCACCCCGAAAGGTGATCGCGGTCGTGCCATTGCTTTCGGCTTCTTCGACGAGGGAGATCAACTCCTGCCAATAAGCAATTTCGTCCGGACTGGGACTAAAGACTTCGTTGATCACGCTTAGATGGCCGGGATAGATCGACATCATGCCGGTAAAGCCCAATTGACGGCTTTGTACGCAGAAGGCCCGCAGGCCATCCAGATCCCGGAGATCCAACCAGACTCCGGTCAGGGGAAATTTCACGCCGGCCGCCCGGATATCCAAGAGAATCTTGGAACGAACGAAGAGTGATTCGAGACCTTCCGGCGTCCACTCCGACCCCAATGCCCGGGCGGCGTCTCCGCCTCGAGCGGTCCCTCCACCTTGGTAGGCAATCCTCGGCGAGGCGGTTGCAACCTCATAGGCGAGTCGCATACTGGAAGCATATTCGAGCAGCGGATTGATGATGGTACTTCCCAGCGGCACCCCGGCCCGACGCTCGAACCAGGTCAGTGCCGCGTCCACCACGATAACGTCCTCGGGCCCCCGCACCTTCGGGAGAAAGATGCCGTGCAGACCAGGACGAACCACGGCTTCCAGGTCATCGAAAGTCTGATTCGTTTCGACGCCGTTGACCCGAGCAAAGAGCACGTCACCGGCGCCGCATCGATCGATCGCCTCGCTCGCCATCCGGCGCGCCTCTGGGCGATCGGCGTTGGGCACTGAATCTTCGAGGTCTAAAATAAATGAGTCGGCCTCGATGCCGGGAATACGATCCAACCACCGTTGACGGTTCGCCGGGATAAATAGACTCGAACGTAACGGCCGAGGTTGGATAGCCATCTCATGATTCTCCTTTGGTCGCCCACAAAGAGAGAGAAAGTACGCCACGGTGGTCGCTTCGCCCACCCCGCTGGGAGAGGCCAACGGTGAGGACCCTGAAAACGCCCCACCAGCAATGCCGCGTTAGCTAATCAACTTGCCGGCCGCAGGTATCCCCGGGCGTGTAGCACAGGCTCTAACGAACAGTACCCACGGCATACAACCGATCGACCTCGGCCGATGAATAGCCAAGTTCGCTCAGCAGTGGTCGGGTGTGTTCGCCAATCCCGGTGGCCGGCTTCAGTTGGTTTGGAGCCGAGGAGAAGTCGACCGCAAACGGCAAACGCCAAAACGGCCCAAAGTCGGGATGTTCCATTGGGTAGAGGGCATTGCGTTCCATAAAGAAGTCTTCAAACCGGCCCTGATCGGCGCGGACCGCGGCGATATCGAGCGCGCCCAACTGGTGCTCCCAGTCATCCGCCGGACGGCTCCGAAAGATCGCTTCGAGGATCTCAACCAGATCGGCATCGTGCAGGCGGCGCTCGGTCGAGTTCACGAAGCGAAGATCTTCGGTCAGATCTTCACGGTCAAGCGCTTTGGCCAGGTCGTGCCACTCGTCGTCCCGTTTGGCCGATAGATAGATCCACCCGGTTTCACAGGCATAGAGTCGATCCAAGGCCTCGCGACCGTGCTGGCCCGGGTCCGTCATCGGCCGCGCCGTCATACCGTCGTACAGCACCAGTTCGCCGGAGTGAATGTAGCCCGACGTGCAGAGCATGGTGGTCTCTAGGTCTTGTCCGCGGCCGGTTCGTTCGCGGGCCAGCAGGCCGAGAATAATCGCGGTCGCGGCACCGAGACCAGAACCCGGATCCGGGTATGAATCGTCAGCCGGGGGGTTGCCGGCCCCGGCCTGTAACAAGCCACCCCCGTTCAGCGCATTCGGCGTCGAATGAAAAGCTGCCCGGTGGGACTGAGGCCCTTTCGATCCGTACGATCCCGCGTAGAGATAGATCAGACGAGGATTGATCGCTTGCAAACGCGGGTAGTCGAGACCCAACCGCTTCGGAACGCCGGGTCGGAAACTATGCAGAAGGGCGTCCGAGCGTTCGACCAATTGATGCAGGATTCGGATGCCGGCCTCGCTCTTCAAATCGAGGGCAATACTTTCCTTGCCGAGTGGTAGCTTCGAAAAACCGAGCCCGACCCGCCGGTAGGGATCCCCCTCAAGCGGCTCAACCTTGATTACTCGGGCACCCATTTCGGCCAAGATCGTAGCCCCATATGGACCGGCTAGGAAGTAGGCTACTTCCAGAATTGTGACACCGCTGAGAGGTAAGCCCGGCGCTGCGGTCCGGCTCTGGGATCCCGCCGGCGCGGTTCCCCCGTTCAGCTGAGACGCCCGGGACCGTAGCTGATCGCTGTGTTCGCCGAGTCGCGGCGCCGGGCGGCCGATCTGGGATGGGGTCTCGGAAAAGAGAACCAGCGGTCCAAGTTGTTTTGTACGCCCAACTGTCGGGTCATCGATTTCAACGACGCGATCATTCAGGATCATTTGCGGGTCCTGAAGGAACTCGGCCGGGGTGAGAAAAGGATCCGCACCGAGGTCGAAATCCTCGATAAAGATTCGCATCCATTCAGCCTGGGTTTTCGAGGCCATCCGCTCCTTCAACCGTATTTCGAGTCGATCGATGTCTGCCAGGCTTTGGATGCCCATCGGAGCTTTGGCATAAATCGGGTCGTTCAAGACATCATCGAGTTCGAGCGCCTTCAGCCAGTTTCGGAAATGATGATCTTGGCGGGCACACATTTGAATGTACTTGCCGTCCTGACATCTTGCGGTCAGGAAACAGAGATCGATACCGCGCCGGACAGTCAAGTTCATGGGTGGCGGCGGTTCACCTAGTTCGCGCCGGGCGACACCGCGCATCAGAAAGGTGGAACTGGCCCGTACCAAATCGGCCTCGATCCGCTGGCCCTGGCCGGTTTCGCCTCGGGCGATCAGCGCCGCGCCGATCGCTTGAACTGCCAGAACTGCTGCGCCAAAGGTTCCAACCGGAGCGGCAGTATAAATTGGAAAAGTCCGATCCTGGCCATCGATCAGGCCATGGACTTTGTCGAGTCCATTCATCCGGCCGGTCTTGGCGGCCACGATATGCTCGTAGCCCTTCAGGCGGCTGAGCGGTCCGGACGGACCAAACCCGGTGATCGAGCAATAGACCAACCCCGGGTTGGACGCGGCCAAACGCTGGTAACCAATTCCCAGCCGTTCGGCCACGCCGGGACGGAAGTTTTCGATGACGACGTCGGCCTGCCGGGCTAAGCGCTGGGCGACCAGTTGATCCGATGGGCTCTTCAGATCGAGCACCAGGCTCTGTTTGCCCCGATTCCACATCAGGAATCCCGGCTCAGCGCGGGCCGGATCTCCCGCGGGCGCTTCAACCTTAATGACCTCTGCCCCGTTATCTGCCAGGATCATGGTGGCCAGTGCCACCATGCCCCGGGTGAAATCCAGAACCTTCAGTCCGGCGCAGGCCGTCGTCATCGTCATTTTCCTCCGGGTTAGCCCTTAATCCGTACGTCCTCGTACGGTGCGACGAACGAGTATTGGAGGACGCTGCCCCAGATCTCTTTCGGATCGTTGGCGATCTTCGGACCTTGGGCCGCCACACCCACCTGCTTATAGAGTGTAATAAAGATGTGATTATCGTAGACGTATTGCTGTAGCTCGGCCAGCAACCTGTCCCGCTCGGACTTATTGGCACTGGCTTCGTACTGGGCGAACTTCGCATCAATCGTCGGATCGCACATGAATGAATTGACGCCCTTTGGCGGGCAGATACCGAACACCCGGAAACGGCTGGCCGCGTCGCCGGAGGCACCCGACAGCCAGAGCACAATTCCCTTACCGAAAGCGTTTTCACCCTCGGTCGCTTTTTGGGTGAAGGCGCCCCGTTCCATGGCGTTCAATTTAAGCTGAATTCCGAGCGGTCGGAGTGCGGTCATGACCCGTTCCGAGATCGAGTTATAAGGCGGGAATGGCGTAATCGAACCGGCATCGAATCCGTTTGGGAGACCAGCGTCTGCCATTAGCTTTTTAGCCCGTTCGATGTCGTAAGGCTGTGGTTGGAACTTGGTTGCCCCCGGATAGTCTTCCGGGATCCAATTGCCTTCGATCGGTGACAAGCCAAATGACTCCGCGTCGGCGATCGCCTTGCGATCTAACGCTAGATCGATCGCCTGGCGCACCCGTAGATCGTTGAACGGATTGTCGGGCCTGCCCAGACCCGGAAATGTCAACCAGAAGCTGCAGCACGGTGTCAGGGCAATTTTCAAATTCGGATCATTTCGGATTGGGTCGAGAACCTGGCCGCCCGCCTGAGTCATCAGATCTACCTCGCCGGTTTTTAGCGCGGCAGCCCGGGTGGCCTCCTCGGGGATCGTCTTGATGATGAAGGTTTTCAGATAGGGGGCATGTCGCCAGTAGTCGGTAAAAGCTTCGGTTTCGAAGATATTTCCCTGGGTGGCCGAGACGAACTTAAACGGGCCTGCTCCAATCGGCTTCAGCTTGTAGCCGTCCGGACCAACCTGCTCGTAGTACTTCTTGGGCACGACCCAGCCGGCTCCGCTGGATGGGGTTCCATAGAGGACGAGGAAATCGAGGAAAGGCTCCTTGAACGTGAATTTCACCGTCCGCGGATCCGGGGTCTCGATCGAGGCGGTCTTGTCCTGCATCAATTTTGCGTTCGCGCCGCGATATTTTTCGAAGGTGAACTTAACGTCCTCAGCGGTGACCGGTTCGCCGTTGTGAAACTTGATATTCGGGCGAAGCTTAAAGGTCGCACTCTTAAAATCGGGCGCCAACTCATAAGATTCGGCCAAACTCGGCGTGAAGGGGTTACCGGGCATCGACTTCACGACTGAGTCATGAATCAGGTAGTCCAGGAGATAAGGGGTTGTGAGAGCCGGGTTCTCCTGCGGATCAAACCATTGTGGAACCAAGTTCGAATGGAAGGCTAAGGTCACGCTGCCTTTCGGCTCGATTTTGGCAACTGCGGCGGGGGACGGTGAGGCGGCTTTTGGGACGGCCGCAGCAGTGGTCGGAGCCGCTCCGGTACTGGGCGCGGCGGTTACCTGAGCTTTGCTGTCGGCCGCCGGTAGGGCAGCAGTCGGTGCGGGGGCGGGCGGGGCTTGGGTGGTACAGGCTGCCAGCAATCCGGCTAATCCGAACCCCATCAGCACGCTCCGAGCGGAAACTCCAGACATCGTCTCTCCTCCTCTGATGAGCCGCGTCTCTCGACCAAGTCTCGTGCGCTTAAGCCAAACCGTACAGGCGGACCGCGTTCCCGGCCAGAATGAGGTGCTTCTCCTGGTCCGGCACCCCGGCGAAATCCTGATTGATGGTGTCCCAGGAATGGGGCCAATCGGCGCCGATGTGCGGATAGTCGCTCGACCACATGATCTTATCGACACCGATTTCATGGCGGTTTCTGATGCCGTAATGATCAGTAATATAGGTGTAGTAAAAGTTCTGGTTGAAGTACTCACTCGGGAGTCGCTTCAGATGTAGGTTGGCATAATGGTGGATCCGTCGATAGCGGTCGTCAAGTTGCTCGCGGAAGTAGGGAATCCAACCGACATCGACTTCAACCAGAGTAATCAATAATTCCGGAAAACGCTCGAAGACTTCACCGGCTATCAATTGAATGATCCGATTCGGAACGTCATAGAAGCGGACATCACCCGGAAGCTTCGACTTATGGGTACTCGGCGCCTCGGTGGTGAATCCGACATGCAGGGCAACCGGCCACTTCAATTCCTGACAGATCGCCCAGAAGCGATCGTCCTCCTCAGTCACGTCGTAGCCGCCGTTCGGATAAGCGCCTAAAACAACCCCGCGCATGCCCGGCAGTTTGGCGGACCGCTCCAACTCCGCGACCGCCGAGTCGATCCCGACGGTTGGGACTTCAGCAATCCCGATCAAGCGGTCCGGAGCATAGGAACAATACTCCGACAGCCAATTGTTGTAGGCCTGAATCATCGAGTTATGAAAGTCGGGGTCGGTCCGGTTGTAAAACACCCCGCCTGAGATGCGCGGCGTGGGATACATGATCTCGGCGTCGACTCGATCCTGATCCTGTTCCAACAGCCGCGCGGCCGGATCCCAACCGCCGGGACGGATATTTTCCCAATGAACCCAGGAACTGGCCTGTTCCGGGGGAAGCCCGGCGACCGCGTTCATGCCGAAATTAATCGGGGCCGCGGCACCTTCCATGATCCAAGCGTCACCCTCCGGGAAATGCTCCATCCGGGGTGCCCGATCTCGGTACTTGGCCGGGACTCCTTCCCGGTAGAGATTTGGTGGCTCGTTAATGTGCGAATCCGCGGAGATCAGCCGGTAGTCACGCGACATCATTTCCACCTTTCACATTTCAAAACGACAGCCGGCGCGCGGGCACCAGGCCTTGTTGCTTCGCTTTGGGAGCTAAGAACACTCCTTCGAATTATCTCTAAAGCCCAGTCAGTTTAGGAGTGGCTTTAGTCCCGTAATCATAAAAACAACCTGAGGTGATGTCAATCCACTGAGGTTGCGTCCCGAGCAGCGGATTGCACTTACGAACTGAATTCTTGACAGAGGTTCAGGTGCCTGATTGAATTTGGTTTAGATCGAGATGACAGATCACCCAACCGGGAAACCCACAATCTCGGATGTCGCCCGGCGCGCCGGAGTTTCGACCAGCCTGGTCTCGTTCGTCTTAAATGGTCGGGCCGGAGTAGCCGGCGAAACACGCGCCCGAATTCAGTCTGCGATAGCTGAGTTGGGCTATATCCCAAATCCGGTACGCCGGCATAAACCTCAACCGAAACGGACCCTGGCCTTAGTCTTAGGACACCTCAGCCATCCCCTTAGTACGCCCTTGGTTCGAGATCTTCAGCACGAATCGCATCGTCACGGATACTCCACAATCATTTTGCTGGCCGACGATCGGATTGGCCTCGAAAACACCCTTGACACCTTAGGTCAGCAGCGTTGCGAGGGCATTTTCGTCTGGCTGGACCCGATCAATTTACAGCTAGCCCATCTGGCGGCAAGTCGCGGGCTACCGGTCGTGCGCCTACATCAGGATTCCGGCTTTGACCTGGGATTGCCCGTGATGAGTCACCAACCCCAAGATTTGGTTCGTTGGGATTATGAAAGCGCGATCTACCGAGCCACCTCGCAGTTGCTCGAAATCGGGCACCGGCGGATCGGAATCCTAACCAGCGGTCCGCCGGCCCATATCCGGCCGGGCCGGATCGATGCTTACCGGCAGGCATTTCACGATCACGGCATAACTGTGGCGGAGCAACTAATCGTCCAGGGCGATGTCACGGCACCGGTCGGCTTCGCCCTCACGGCGCAATTGCTCGATCTTCCCGAACCGCCAACCGCACTGATCGCTGCCGCAGCATTGCTAACTGTCGGAGCGTTACATGCGATTACCGCCGCCGGCCTCCGAGTTCCGGAGGATCTGTCGGTGATTGGGATGGGCAATCCGGAAGCTTACGGCTTTGGGGGACACAAACTCACTGTGATCCCGCAGCATACCGAGGAACTCGCCCGGACCGCCGTCGATTTGATGATTCGGCGGATCAAGGACGGTCCAAATGTCGCGCGACGGCAAATATTGATCGACATCGACATCGAAGCCGGTGAATCGGTTGCCCCACCGCGTTTGATCGCCGCCCCGATTCTCGGCTAACCGGTTATTATGGGACCGGCAAGGTCTGAATTGGAGGGTTTCAATGACGGTAGCCCGGCAATTGGCCGATTTTGTGGTCTCAACGAACTACGCCGACCTGCCACCCCTGGCAATCGAACATGCCAAGATGTTGATTGCGAGCACAATCGCCAGCGCCGCGATGGGCTCACAAATCTCGTCCTCCCAAATCATTCGAGAACTCGCCCGGGATCGCGGCGGCCGGGCAGATGCCAGCATCTGGTTTGATTCCGGACCAAAACTACCCCTGGCCGATGTCGCCCGGGCCAACGCCACGATGAGCGATTCGGCTGCCTCCGACGACAGCGATCTGCGTAACATCACCCATCCCGGCACGACCCTGACCTCGACTTCGATTCCCAGCGCCGAATACGTCGGCGCCGGTGGCCAAGATGTACTCACCGCGTTGGTGCTTGGCTACGAAGTAGCCGGCCGGATTGGCGAGACGATTACTCCCGGCTATCTCGACCTCGGCTACCACGGGTCACTGGTCACAGTCTTCGATGGGGCCGTCGCGACCGGAAAACTGCTGCGGCTTAGTCAAGCACAAATGGCTCACGCAATTGCCATCGCCGCGATCTCAATCGGGTCGCTGCATCGGGCTGCCGATACCAGCCAAGCCCGTGAGTACTTTGCCGGATTGGCCGCAATGCTGGGAGTCAATGCGGCTTTGGTCGCCCAAAAAGGCTATCTGGTCGAAGAAACCATTCTCGAAGCTGAGCACGGTTTCTTCGCCGTCTATCAGGCGCAGGACCCAGAAAAGGTGACTGCCGGTCTCGGAACAACTTGGGGAATCACGACGGATATGGCGGTAAAAATTGTGCCGGGCGGCCAGCCTTACCATGCGGCTGCCGAGGCTGCCGCAAATGCCTCTCGGGCCGGCAATGTCAATCCCGAAGAGGTCGAAAGCATTACCGTCTCGGGACAGCAATTCAAGGTCCTGCGCGGGCCGGTGCATCCGACCGATCTGATTGGAATGGCTCACAGCCTGCGCTACTTCATCGCGGCCGGGGTCGCGGATAAAGACTTTTCCTGGGTCCACGCCAGCCCCGAGAAACTTGTTGATCCTCGGATTACCGGGCTCTTAGAGAAGGTTAAGGCCGATCCCAACCCGCCCGAGGCCCCAGATCGGTTCTATCACCGCTACGGAGCAACCGTCACCATTACCCTGAAAGACGGCCGAACTTACTCCAACACCGTACCAGCCCCCCGGGCATCTGGCCGGCGCGGCATTGACTGGGCCGACATCGAGGGCAAGTACCGAACCCTGGCTCCGCTGGCCAAACTTTCTTCAGATCAGGTTGACGCCAGCCTAAAAGTGATCCGGCAATTCGAGAAAGTCGGCCAGATGAGCGAGTTGGTGGGATTGCTTAAATAGGCAAGGTTTTTAACCTCGTCGCTTATAGAGCCCCGGCGATCCCGGACCGTGCTGGATGATGCTCATCATCTTGCGGTCTCGTTCTGAGCCGTGATCCCGCATTTGTTTCCAGCCGGGACTTTCGCGGACGGCTTCGCTTTCATATTCGTGGATCGTGGTGTAGGGGGTATCGCCCAGCACACCTCGGTAACGGCGGCACATCACGACGCCCGGAACCTTACGAAATTCCGGAATCAATTCGCCGCTGTACCAATCGTTCCAGGCATCTTCTTCGGAAGCCGGGACCGACATCCGGCCGATTAAAATCGCCGGAGACATTTCTCGGTTGGGCTTTTCGATCTCGTCCGGGCAGATTTGCTGCCCGACGATTCGGGTGAAGTTCTTGCCGAAGACGCTTGGAGAGGCGCGTTTGCTCCAGGGCGTGCGCGTCCGGGCGGTGAACTCGGGGCTTTGGATCGCGTCCGGGGTTTCTAACTCATAGAGCGCGAGATATTTAGGGCCGCCGGCCAATGCCTCATAGCGGGCAGCGTCGAGGAACCCAGGCAGGGCCAACAGTTCGGGGAGGTGTTCAGTGTCGTACCAAGCATTGAATTCGTCTTCGTACTTTTGATCGATGAGATCCGCGTAGACCAGCAGAATTGCCCGGCCTTTTTTCGCCATTTTGCTCCCTCATTTGATCCGGCGAGATTCCAACTCTTTCCAGATGACATCGTTGTGTTCACCGATATGTGGCGCCCGGTGTCCCCAGCGCCAAGGAGTTTCGGTCTGGGTGCGGGGTCCTCGCGGATAGGTAAATGACCGGCCTAACTCGGGGTGCTCGATTTCGACAAAATTGTCGCGGGCCTGACAGTGAGGATCTTGCGGCAGATCTTCCGGCGGGATGCAGGCGCCGCACATCACCCGGCAGCCCTGCAGAATCTGGAAGGCGAGTACACCAGGGATGGTCTTTGCCCACTCGCTGACCACTTCTCCGAGGCGCTTGGTCAGTTCCGGATTTCGCCGGAAATTGGCATTGTGGTATGTCGGATCATCGAATTCGTCTCCGACGCCGGCCTCCCTGAGAACTGCCAGCAGTTTCGGGAAGTTGCAGGTCCAGAGTTGACGGGGTGTGAAGTTCAGATAGACACCGTCGCCGCAGAGGACCAGATCGGGAAGTTCGCGCGGCTGGTTGTTCTTGTAATAGATGTAGCGTGGAACTGTCGCCTCGGTCGACTGAGCGCAGGCGTCATGAACGGCCAGATCGATGAATTGCCCCTCGCCGCTGGTTTGCCGGTAGAAGATGGCAGCCGAAATTGCCACTCCGGCCTGTTCACCGGTATTGGTAAAACTATGCCAATCTCGCGGGGACATCGGCGCCGTGTCCCATTTACCGGGTGAGATCGCGTCGTAGCCGCAGCAATGACTGGATCCGCCCAGTGCCTGATGAATGAAGTCGGTCGTTTTGAAATCCCGCCAGGGACCAGTCAGCCCAAAGGGAGTGATTGAACAGTAAATGATGTCCGGCCGGATCTTTCGGACCCTTTCGTAACCTATTCCTAAGCCATCCATCACACCAACGTCTTGAGCGTCGATGATGACCTCGGCGGTCCGAACGAGGCTGAGATAGGCTTCGCGTCCGGTTACTTCGGTCAGGTCCAGGCTGATGCCTCGTTTCGCCCGGTTGTACTGCCAGAAGAAGAGGCTGCGTTCGGGCCCCGGCTGATCTTCGTAGAAGGGACCAATTCTCCGGCTCGGGCTGCCTTCGGGCGGCTCGATTTTGATGACGTCGGCTCCTTCCCCGGCCAACATGTAGCCGGCGAATTCACCTTTTTCGTCGCCGATTTCGAGAACCCGAATGTCGTCAAAACACCCCGGAGTCGGCCAAAGTCCCTCACTTGCAGCCACGGTTTAGATCACTCCCTGGGCCTGGTAGGCCGCAATGTCGGATTCGGAAAGGCCGAGTAAATCCCCATAGACATATTGATTGTCTTCACCGACGCAGGGTGCCCCATGCTGGGTGGTGCCGGCCGGATGGGCCGGAGTTTCCGACAGCTTGCCGACGGCATGCCGCGTGAATGGCCAGGTTCCCATTTCGCTGTGATCGAGGTGAACGTAGAAGTCACGAACCTGAAGTTGTGGATCGACTTCTACCTTGTCCTGAGGCGATTGAACCACGCCGGCCGGGACTCCAGCAGCCTGGAGCCGGTACATCAGGTCGTATCGCTCTTGTCCTTTGGTCCATTCCTCGATCAAAGGATCGAGTTGGTCTTGATGTTCGATTCGGCTGTCAAGAGTGGCAAAGCGCGGATCCCGGCACCAGGTCAGGTCGCCGGCCACCCGAGTCAATGCTTGCCATTCGTCGTCGTTTGTAACCGCGATTGCGATCCAAGCATCTTCCCCGGGACAGCGGTAAATTCCGTGAGGCGCGGCGGGCACAAAGCGGGATCGATTGCCAACCCGTTCGCTCCGACGCCCATTCGCAGAATAGTCGAGCGCCGAAGTTCCGCCGACCATCAATCCCGGCTCATACTGTCCCTGATCGATGTACTGACCGCGTCCGGTCCGGTTACGGTAGTAGAGTGCCGCAATCACAGCCTGCGCCGCGTAGAAAGGCGGAGTCCGGTCCAGATAGGAATGATTCCACATCGTCGGGGCACGATCGGGCAGACCGATCGGCGTACCAAGCCCGGCCATCGCCTGGGCAACCGGTCCGACCGACACGAACTCTCGATAAGGACCGGTGTTGCCGTATCCGGCTAACTGAGCGTAAATGATGTCGGGCTTGATGGCTTTGAGGCCGTCGTAGTCAAAACCCCAGCGCCCCATCATCGAAGCGGTGAAGCCTTCCATGACCACGTCGCTGATCGCAACCAGCCGCCGGAACAGAATTCGACCTTCAGGGTGATTCAAGTTGAGGGTGATACCGCGTTTGCCGGCGTTACGATCGTTGAAGACACCCCCGCGATTAGCGTACGGAGCCGGCTGGGGCCCCTCGATCACACCGTAGGGGATGTCCTTTTTCCCGGGTCCCAGAGGGGTTGGGCCGCGACCCAAAGGATCTTGGCTATAGCGGGTAAAGTCTAACCGGGCCGGCCATTCGAGCCGGATCACCTCGGCGCCGAGGCTACTGAGCAGTTGGGTTGCCCCGGCGCTGGCCAAAAGCCAAGTGAAATCAGCGATTCGAATGCCCTTCAAGGCGCGCGGCGCCAGAGGATTCATGGCCCTGTTCCTTTTATCAAGAGTATCGTGGTCCGGCCCGGCTCTCCAAAATAGGTCCGCCCCAGACGAAACTCAGTATAGGGGCCCTGCCGGTTGAGTCAACTCCGGCAACCTGACTCTCAACTGATTAAGTTGATCCGGTCAACTGTTGGGAAGTAGGGTGGACCGCAACCGATCATTGCGAAGGCGAAATTGACTGATGGTGAACACCGGTTGGCTGCCAATCGAGGTGGGTCTCGGTGGCTTCCCCCAGAAATGCGGTCTGACCCGAGTCAGAGGTTGAATGTGAAGAGACGCGATGGGTGGGTAAGCTAAGTGTCAACGGAACTGAGGAATCCGAATTCCGCTTAGGCGGAGCCGATACCTGAATGAGGAGGGAACAATGAAGTTTGGAATATCGTGTCTTTTGACCGATCAGGCGATTGCGATTCCGGTTTTGGCCCAGGCTATCGAAGAACGGGGCTTCGAATCCTTTTGGTTTGGCGAACATACTCATATTCCCGTTTACCGGGCCGTTCCTTGGCCGGGTGGTCCGGTCATTCCGGACGAGTACAAGCGCTTTCTCGATCCCTTTTTGGTCCTGAGCCAGGTAGCGGCCGTGACCAGTCGACTTCGGATCGGCACTGGAATTTGTATCGTTCCGGATCACGACCCGATCATTCTGGCCAAGCAGGTGGCTAGTCTCGACGTGATCTCACACGGACGTTTCAACTTCGGAATTGGCGGCGGATGGTGTCATGAAGAAGTGGCCAACCACGGCGTCGATCCGGCTTTGCGCTGGAAGGTGATGCGGGAGCGGGTGCTGGCCATGAAGGCAATTTGGACGAATGACGAGGCCGAGTTTCACGGGCAATTCGTTAATTTCGACCCGATTTGGCAGTGGCCAAAGCCGGTACAGAAGCCGCACCCACCGATTATCGTGGCGGGCGAGGGACTCCAGGCTTTGCGAAGAACTGTTGAATATGGGGACGGCTGGAACCCGGTGATTGGACGGGGCACGGAGCCAATCGAGGCCTCGATCGAGAAACTAAACCGCTTGGCCAATGCGGCCGGTCGCGGGAACATGGCGGTGACTCTAAACGGTGCGCCCGAGGACCCGGCGACGCTCCAGCGTTACGTCAAAGCCGGTGTCGAACGCTGCATTTTCCGCGTACCCGATCATCCTGTTGAAGAGATCTTGCGGCGTTTGGATCAGTTGGCCAAATTGGCGGAGCAGGTCTAGCAGCTGATTCAACTTGTCCAGCCGGAGCGGAGGACCTGACTCCCAGATTGGCGAACGACATTCACGAAAACGGAGGCCCGGCCGGAGTCGCCTAAATTAAGCGACTCCGGCCGGGCCTCTACTTACTCGGCGACTCCGCTCTCTTCCGCCGCCGCAATCGCGGCTTGAAGCTGTTCGATCAAGGCCTTCCCGGAGGCGATGTCCAGTTCGACGGCGACCCGCGCGCCCGCTCCCAGAGCCGGGTTCACGAAATCTAATAGCAGAGCGTGATCAAGCTGGGCGTGGGTCGCATGGTCATAGCCAACGTTCGCTTGGCTAACCGAAAACCACCCCTCGGTACCTTTACCGCTTCCCTTGATCTGAGTCTGCATTGAAATCATCGTACACATCTGGCGGTTCTCCCTGAGCGCTTCGGTCTACTTGAGGTTTTTGGCGAAGAAGCCGAAGACTTTATTCCAGCCGTCGAGCGACTGTTCCTGACGGAACATCGGCCGGTCGTAGTAAAAGAAGCCGTGACCGGCGCCATCGTAGCGATGAAACTCGTAGTTTTTGCCGTGCTTCTTTAACTCAGCTTCGTGCTGATCAACTTCGGGTGGTGTCGGGAATTGGTCGTCGTTGCCGAAGAGTCCGAGGAGTGGAACCTGAAGGTCCTTGGTGTAATCGATCGGCGCCACCGGTTGCTTTTCGGTTAACTGATCGCCGGTCGCGACGACCCGGCCACCCCAGAGATCGACGACTGCATCGAACTCCGGAACCTGAGAAGCGACCAGAACTGAATGCCGGCCGCCCGAGCAAGTGCCGATGATCCCCACTTTACCGTTGCTGGTGGGGAGTGACTTCAGCCATCGTAGTGCGGCCGCACAGTCTGCAACGACTGAATCATCGGCCACACCGCCGTCGGCCCGCACTTTGGCTGTCACATCGTCCGGGGTTCCGTGACCGTAGCGGCAGTAAAGATCCGGAGCGATCACGTTGTAGCCATGATCGGCGAAACGGCGGGCAAATTCCCGGTAGATCTCATCCCAGCCGGGCATGTGGTGCACTAAGACAATTCCCGGGAACGGACCATCGCCGCCGGGCCTGGCGACGTAGGCATGAATCAAATCGCCCTGACCGGCGACATAGGTCGTGACTTCGGCGGAAATTTCTTTGTGTTCGTCCGTTTTATAAGAATTCCACATGGATGGTAATCCTCCCTTGTACCTAATCATTGCCCCAGCGACCGAAGCGCCGGTCAACCAGGCATTTGTAAGGCCAGATTGACAGGCTGTCAACTCATCTGGGGGACCTGAGGTCCGCTCCGCCAGAGATTTACCGGCTACCAGCCGATTCAGCGACCGGATCTTCCTTTGTTTGGACTTCTCGTTCATAATCGCTCAGCCGCATCTCTCAACCCAAGTGTCTATGCTGCCGGTGATAGTCCCTCGGAAAGGACGGCCCAGGATGGCGGCGGAGAACGAGTCTAACCGGCCTTCGGAAATCGAATCGGTTCCGTCGCAAAATCGCGATCCTGAGCTAATTGCGGATGCTCTCGGCCGGATGCTAGGTTCCGATTCTGAGTTGCTGGCCGATCTCGGCAGCGACCGAACCCGGCTAACGGTCATCCTTCAACAATTGCCTAGCGGCGTCATCTTGGTAAATGCCGAAGGCTTTCCGGTCTTCGTCAATCAAGCCGCAGCGCAAATTGTCGGGCCCTTGGTCGATCCGGAGCGCCGGATGGCCGAACAGATCACTGCTTTTCAGGTGCGCGATGCCGAAAGTGGCAGTCCGGAGTTCCCTGGAGCGCTGGTCTCGGTGCGGGCCTTGGCTGGAGAAGTCGTCCGCCGGCATGAAGTAGTCATCCGTCCACCCGGAACACTAGTTGACATCTGGATCTCAATGTCGGGTGCACCCCTTTATGATCCCGCCGGCCAAGTGGTTGGTGCGGTCGTGGTGCTGAACGATGTGACGCCGGAAAGAACCGCCCAACGGGACCTAGTGGCCAGCGAGAGACGCTTCCGGGCTCTCGTCGAACACGCCTTTGACGGGATCCTGGTCTTATCAAAAGATGTCGAGATCAGCTACTGCGGACCGGAATTGACCCATCTTCTTGGCTGGGAGCCTGACGAGTTTATTGGCCGGCCTTACCAGCAGTTCATTCACCCGGACGATCGCCCTGAGGCGGTAGCCGGAATTGAGCTATTGCGTCAAACGCCGAGATCAAGCAGTTCACGGATTTTGCGGATCCAACACAAAAACGGCACCTGGCGCTGGATGGAAGGTGTAGCGACCAATCTCATCGAGGATCCGGCGGTCGGAGGAATCGTTCTCAATTATCGCGACGTAACCGAACGGCGGGAAACCGAGGCCGCTCTCGGCAGATACCACGACCGATTGCAGTCGCTGCTGGCTGAGGTGTCGGATGTTATTTTGGTCGTGGACGCAGGCGGAACGATCACCTTTGCCGGTCCATCCGTCGAACGATTACTGGGCTATCGGCCGGACGACCTGATCGGGCAATCGGAGTACGCCTTCGTCCATCCCGAGGACCACCTACCGGTCGAGGCGAGCCGTCGCCAAACTTCGGCCCGTTGGGGTCCGAATCTGCCGATCGAGTTACGGATCCAACATCAAAATGGAGATTGGCGGCTTTTCGAAGGTGTGGCGAACAATCAGTTTGCCAATCCAAGTATCCGAGGGGTGGTCATCACGGGCCGGGACGTCACCGAGCGACGCCTGGCTGAGCAGGCTTTGCGGGAGGCGGAAGCGGAACGTGCCCGTTTGGAAGGCGTGACTTTGATGGCCCGGGAACTGGCCCACCGGCTCAACAATGATCTCTCGCAGGTCGTCGGCAATGTCGAGTTGATTGCTTCAGCGCTCGGCGATCCACTTCGTCTTGCCACTTTGACTGACCGAGCCTTGAACGGCTTGGATGCCCTATCCGAATCAATTCGACGCTTTCAGAGTGTTGTCAGAGTCGAAGTCAAAGAGACGCCGGTCGGGCCGGCACTCGATCTCGAACGGTCGACCGAATCCCGCGATGACTCGCCGAAGAGGGAGGCTGGTTAGAGTCCGATCTGGCCCTCGGAGTCCGCACTTACGCGTTGCGTGAGTTTGCCGGGACTAACTGTCGCACCGCCTGTTTGACCGAGGCACGGTTAAATGGTTTGCTGACGACTAGATCGACGCCCGGCGGCCGTTCGCCAACTGAGTTCATTAAATCGCCAAAACCCGTCAACATGATGATCGACAGGGACGGCCACTGATCTTTCGCGCATAAGGCGAATTGATCGCCGTTCATACCCGCCATCGCCCGATCGGTCATAACGAGATCGAACTGACCCTGACTAAGCTTTTCCAACCCATCGAGTCCGTCATTTGCCATAACCACACAATGCCCATCATCGCTGAGAAAGGTTCCCAAAACCTCCCGGCTCATTGGTTCGTCATCGACGATCAAAACCCGAAGTCCGGGCACTGATTCAAGTGGAAGGGCAGGTTCCGGGACAACCGGCCGGATCGTACCGGCCGGCAAACTGACCCTAAAAGTTGTGCCTTGACCTAATTCACTTCGAATCGACAAGTTTCCGAGGTGACGCTGCACGATGCCATAAACCACCGACAGACCTAGGCCGGTCCCGTGCTCACCTTTCGTCGAGAAGAATGGCTCCAAACAGCGCTGACGTACTTCTGGGGTCATGCCGATCCCGTCATCGCTGACTTCGAGCAAGACTTGAGAACCGTCAACCCCGGTCGAAATCGCGATTGTCCCGCCGTTTGGCAACGCGTCAACCGCATTAAAAATTAGATTGGTTAAGAGTTCGCGGAGATCTGAAGAATTGCCGACACTCTGCGGAATGTTCTCGAGATGCGTTTCGATTTGAATCACCTGGCCCATCGCCAAGGCTTGGTCCTTCCAACGCGGTTGGGTTAAAGCCAAAGTTTCTTCGACCAATTGATTGAGATCAGTCGCGGACTGAAGATCACTTTCATCCGGCCGTCGATAGAATTCACGGAGTCGCCTTACCACGCGGGCAGCGTCCTCAGCGCCGTTTTGAATCAAATGAAGATAGCGGGTCGCCATGGCGGTGTCGTTGAGTGTCTGGGGGTCGGTCAGCAAGAGATCGCTGAATCCGATGATCGGGACCAAGGCGTTATTGAAATCATGAGCGATCCCGCTGGACATTTCTCCCAAGGCGCTCAGCCGTTCACGCTGGACCAACTCTTGTTGAGTTTGTTTCAGTTCACTGAGTGCGATTTCTAAGCGGCTATTGGCGTCGCGCAGGGCCTCTTCACTTTGTTTGCGGTCGGAGATATTGCGCAAATAGACCGAAAGCCCGATCTGCGATGGGTAAGCCCGAACCTCGATCCAAGCTTTTAAGGTTGGAAAATAGTCTTCAAAACTCACACTGACCCGTTCCTTTGCGGCTCGGTGGAGTTCACGGTCGAGCGACGATTCGATAGCCTGTCCAAACTCTTCCCAAATCGTGCGTCCGATGATCGCGTCCTTGCTTTTGCCGAGACTGGTCAGGATATCCCGGGCGGCTTTCCAGCACAGTGGGATCCGAAGCTTGGAATTCACGTGACTTGAAGTCGCG
>JADMIO011204609.1_pt1 | contig 82097 bp, 79 predicted proteins | sample 8958161 | NCBI WGS metagenome assembly JADMIO01 (sample SAMN16585339, study PRJNA669376) | soil metagenome | isolation source: Crop rotation soil | place: USA: Cullars Rotation, Alabama | collected 2011
GCCGCGACTTCAAGTCACGTGAATTCCAAGCTTCGGATCCCACTGTGCTGGAAAGTTTTCCTGTACGACGGTATTCGACAGGCCGCGCCGGCGGTGAAGTACGTCAGCGCGACGCCGGTTACGGCCGGTGGTCGCATGTTCAAATCGCCCGCTGAGCTCGCGTTGATGCAGATCGCGAACGACATGACGATTGTGGCTTACAAAGCAACGCGCGATTCGATGTCTGAAGGCATGACGCAGGGCGAGTTTGCGAGCAACTGCGCCGCGGCTTTTCGCGCGCTCGGGACGTCGGGCGGAATCTTCGTCAGCTTTGGGAAGTACACCGCGTTTCCGCACGGCAGCAGCACGCCGCAGCGCTTGAAGGAAGGCGACGTGGTGCTGATGGATGGCGGTTGCAGTGTCGAGGGATACCAGTCAGACATCACGCGCACGTTTGTCTTTGGCAAGCCGACTGATCGACAACGCCAGATCTGGGACCTTGAAAAGAAGTCGCAGGATGCGGGGTTTGCGGCGGCGAAGGTTGGGGCGCCGTGCGAGGCCGTCGACGCTGCTGCGCGGAAAGTGATCACTGATGCGGGGTTTGGTCCGGACTACAAAGTGCCGGGATTGCCGCATCGGACTGGACACGGTATCGGACTCGATGGTCATGAGTGGACCAACTTCGTGCGTGGCAACAAGACGCCGATCCAGCCGGGGATGTGTTTCAGTGATGAGCCGACGATCGTGATCTATGGCGAGTTCGGTATCAGACTCGAAGACTGTCTCTACATCACGCCGGATGGGCCAAAGTTTTTCACGCAACAGAGCGCCTCAATCGACGAGCCGTTTTAAGCCACGGATTTGACAGATTAAATGGGCAGATGGATCTTAGCGGCAACGATTCTTGCCTCGAGCATGGCTTTTATCGATGGCACGGTCGTCAACGTGGCCCTTCCTTTCCTCCAAACAAACCTCAACGCGACCGCGATCGGCATTCAGTGGGTGGTTGAAGCCTATTCACTGTTTCTTTCCGCGCTATTACTGGTCGGCGGCTCACTCGGCGATCGTTACGGACGCCGCCGCATATTCAATCTCGGCGTCGTGATCTTCGCAGCCGCGTCTGTTCTCTGCGGTCTCGCGGCGAACATCGAGCAACTGATCGCCGCTCGTGCAGTGCAGGGAATCGGCGGCGCGCTCCTCGTGCCGGGCAGCCTTGCGCTCATCAGTTCATCCTTCAATGAAAAAGAACGCGGCAAAGCGATCGGGACGTGGTCCGGCTTCTCAGCGATGACGACCGCCATCGGTCCGGTGCTCGGCGGCTGGCTGGTCGAGCACTGGTCGTGGCGCGCGGCGTTTTTTCTGAACCTGCCGCTTGCTGTAGCGGTCCTTGCGATCTCGCTCTGGAAAGTGCCTGAGACGCGCGAGAAGGTACATCACGGCCCGCTCGATTGGCCCGGCGCCACACTCGCGACGATCGGACTTGGCGGTGTGATCTACGGCCTGATCGAGTCGCCGCGGCTCGGGTTCTCAAATCCATTCGTGCTGTTGACGCTGATCGGCGGTCTCGTCGCGTTGGCCGTTTTTATCGTCAACGAAGCGCGCGCGAAAAACCCGATGGTGCCGCTAAAACTGTTTCGCAACCGCGACTTTGCCGGCGCCAACGTGCTGACGCTGCTCCTCTACGCCGCCCTGAGTGGAACGTTCTTCTTCTTCACCCTCAACCTGATCCAGATTCAGGGCTACTCGGCGACCGCTGCAGGCGCGTCTTTGTTGCCGTTCGTCGTACTCATGTTCTCGTTGTCGCGCTGGTCCGGAGGCTTGATCGACCGCTTTGGCGCGCGCCTGCCGCTCACGATAGGCCCTGTCATCGCCGCCGCGGGCTTCGCGCTTTTCGCCGTTCCCGGCCTGAATGGGAACTACTGGACCAGTTTTTTCCCGGCCGTTGTTGTTTTGGGACTGGGGATGGCGGTCAGTGTGGCGCCTTTAACGACCACCGTGATGAGCGCTGTTGGTGAGGAACAGGCCGGCGTGGGGTCAGGAATTAACAACGCTGTGTCGCGGACGGCGGGTTTGCTGGCGATTGCGGTTTTCGGGGTGATGATGTTGTACGGGTTCAGCCAGAGCCTCGCGAGGGGGTTGAGTGAGATTCAGATGGATGAGCAACTGAGGCATTCGGTTTACGAGGAGCGCGTGAAGCTGGCGGCTTTGGAGGTTCCGCCAGACACCGACTCCGCAACGCTGGAGAAGATCAAAGTAGCAATCGCGGAGTCATTTGTGTCTGGCTTCCGTAAGATTATGTTCTGTTCCGCCGCGTTGGCTATAGCCAGCGGGGCGAGTTCATGGTTCTTCATCCGAAAATCACGTTTGGCTGGACCCAAGCAGCAGCGAGATTAGCCAGACCAGCACAAACGCGCCCACCGCGACAGCCGTACTCAGAAGGTAAATCAATGACGTTTCGAGAAGTTCGGAAGTCTTTTTTTGGTTCATCATGGGGAGATATCCTCGGGTTTAAGACGCATTGCTCGCGTTCAGTGCTTGCATTACAATCACTGCGCCTCAAAGAACTTGTTCTCGACCTTTCGAGCGCCTAATTTAGGCCCGCGGCGCGTGACAAGTCCTCAGACGGCACTCAAAAAGTCCTCAAAGATATTTCTCAAGGCCGGTTTTCATGAGTCAGCAGGAGAGTCATAACTACGAATTTGGTCGTTTCCGCCTTAAGACGGCGGAGCGCGTCCTGCTGCGGGAAGGTGAGCTCGTTCCACTCACCCCGAAGGTCTTCGAAATCCTCGTGACTCTCGTTGAACACGGCGGGCAGGTCGTCGCCAAAGACGATCTGATGAAACGGGTCTGGCCGAACACCTTCGTCGAGGAAGGAAACCTGACTCAGAACATCTCGCTGCTGCGGAAAGCGCTTGGGGAGAGTCCGGGTGGCGTGCAGTTTATCGAGACAGTGCCGCGTCGCGGCTACCGGTTCGTGGCAGACACGAGCCAGTCGTGGAGTGATAAGCCCGTACCGTCTCAGATTCAAGCTGTTACTTCAGCCGAGTCAACTCCGGTTGTTTCAATTCCAAACACAACCCGTCAGTCTGCAACAACGCGGCGAACTCCTTTGTATGCTCTGGCAGCTGGTCTCGTAGTCCTTGGCATCATCGGAGTCTTCTACTTCACCGGACGGGGTAAGACAGGCGAGCCTGCGGCGATTCAGTCGATCGCGGTGTTGCCGTTTGTCCACGAGGCGTCTGACCCTGACGCGGAATACATCAACGACAAGATTGCCGAAAGCCTGATTAATAGTCTTTCGAAGCTGCCGCAGTTGCGCGTCGTGCCGCGCAGTGTCGTGGCGAATTACAAGGGCAGGGAAATCGATCCGCGCAAGGTCGGGCAGGAGTTGAACGTGCGCGCAGTTGTGACCGGCCGCATGACCCGGCGCGGCGATATCATCACCATTCAAGCCGACCTGATCGATCTCGACAACGTCGCACAGCTCTGGGGCCAGCATTACGATCACAAGCTTTCCGACGTGCTGCTCGTGCAGGACGACATCTCACGCGACATCTTCGAGAACCTGCGTTTGAAGTTGAACGTCGAAGAGAAGAAACAGCTCGAGGCGTACCGGCTCTATCTCAAAGGCCGCAACGCCTGGAACAAGCGGACTGGCGACGCATTGCAGCAAGCGATCGAGTTTTTCAACCAGGCGATCGCGATCGATCCGAACTACGGCGCTGCTTATGCCGGCCTCGCCGACTGTTACAACATGCTCGTCGTTTACGGTCGACTCCAGCCGAAAGAGGGGTTTCCGAAAGCGAAGGAAGCGGCGGCGCGCGCACTCGAAATCGACGAAGGCTCGGCTGAAGCGCACACGTCGATGGCGTTCATCAAGTTTCGCTGGGACTGGGATCGCGCCGCGACTGAGCGTGAGTTTCAGGAAGCGATCAGACTCAAGCCCGCGTATGCGCCCGCGCATCAGTGGTACAGCTCATATCTCGTAGCAGTCGAGCGTTTCGACGAGGCGATTGCGGAAGCGAAGCGGACGGAAGATCTGGAGCCGTTGTCATTTGTGGCGAGTTCGCACCTCGGCTGGATCTATTACTTGTCCGGACAGAACGACAACGCGATCAAGCAGTGCAAGAAGATTCTCGAGCTCGATCCGAGTTCGTTTCCGGCGCGCCGGTATCTGGGTCTCGCGTATGAAGCGAAGGGCATGTACCCGGAAGCAATCGCGGAGTTTCAGACTGGTGTGAAGCTTTCGGGAAGTCCGCTGATGCTTGCGCTGCTCGGGCACGCTTACGCTGTTTCAGGCAAGACTGCCGAAGCGAAGCAAGTGCTCAACGACCTTCAGCAGGTACTAGCACAGCGCTACGTCTCACCGTACACGGTTGCCGCGATACACGCCGGCCTCGGCGACCAGGAGCAAGCCTTCAAGTGGCTCGAGACCGCCGTCGAGGAGCGCGACATCTGGTTAATGAACCTGAAAGTCGACCCCGTCTTCGCGAAGCTCCGCACCCAGCGCCAATTCACCGACATCCTGGCGCGCATCCGCCTGCGGCCATAGTTGTAGTTGCCTATTGATCTTCGCACCGCTTATGCGTTAAAAATAAGGAACTGCAGTACAACTCCCAGTCCACTGCGTAGAGCCGAAACATCCCGTCAATACTGCCCAGTTAACCTCACGAGGCGTAAGTATCTTTAAAACGGAGGCGAGCATGGCGGAAAGAGTTAAACGTGTAATTGAATTGATGGAAGGTGATCCAAGCCGGAGCTTCACGCTGGGGAAGATGGCGGAGTCAGTCAATCTCTCGGCGCCGTATTTCTGTTACCTGTTCAAGACTGTCACCGGAGTTCCACCCGCAAAATATTTGAAATCACTCAGAATGCAACAGGCAGCAATACTGCTCACAACCACATTCCTCAGCGTCAAGGAAGTCGTGAGACGCGTCGGGCTGACTGACGAGAGTCACTTCGTTCGCGACTTCAAACGCGTTTACGGTATGACGCCAAGCGAGTATCGCAATAGCGCGCTACTCTCGAGTGACCGGGCTAACATCGAAGGGGCAAATCCGCCCGCCGATAGTAATATCGGCCAATGAGTGCCTTCTTTGTGGCTGATTTACGCGTTACCTATTGAATGGCCTTCGAATTGCTCGTAGACTTTTCGAGGCTAACGAAAGTAGGTGGAGGTAAATGAGACTCAAATCCGGTTTAGTGATGTTGGTTTTGCTGGTGTTTTCGGCGGGTGCTTATGGTCAGGATTCGACTCCGAGCGCGGCGGAATCTGCCGAAAAATTGAAGGCGCAATTACTCGACGTGCAGGCCAAGGAAGAGACCCTGCGCGCGCGTTTGGCGGAACTGGATGAAGCTATTAAACCGGAGAATATCGAACGTTCACTGGCTGGAATTGGTTCAACCCGGCCCGAGGAGTTGCGCGAGTCGCGGCGACGCCAGTTGACGATCGCGAGAGATGGAGTGCAGTCGCAACTCCAAACTCTGGAGACGAGTCGCGTGCGTTTGGAATCGGCACTCGCAAACGCTGAAGCGCTCGCTTATCAGGAAAGTGCACGGCCAACTCAAATGATGTCGGCTTCTGCGCCGAGAAGATATCAATTCTTCATGCTCGGCGGCGGCAGTCTGGCCGTCCTTGCACTCGGCGGCGGCGCACTCTTCTATCGACGCAACCGCAGAAAATAAGTTCAAATCGGTCCACAATCCGTGTAATCTGTGGCTCAAATTTCTGAGGAGGATTACACATGCGCTACGTCTTTGCTCTTACCCTCGTTCTGCTCGCGCTCATCGCGGTTCCGACCACGCACTTCTCGCAAGGTGGTCAAACGGAAGTTTCGAAGGGAGTCGCTGGAGGCGGAGTCTCGATCCCTGGTTGGACCGGGAAGATCGACGCCAAAGAAGCGGCCGCGGGGCTGACGCTCGATAGCGCGAAGCTCGAGAAAGACGGCAAGAACATGCACGTCGTCACTGGTCCAGCCGTCACTTACTGGAACCCGAAGAACAAAGCGACTGGCGACTACACGGTGAAAGCGACGTTCACTGAGCCGAAGTACATGAGCTTGAATAACCATCCTCATCCTTACGGCGTGATGATCGCGGGTAACGATCTGGGAACTGATCAGCAGAGTTATCTTTACTGCGCGGCTTACGGTAACGGCAAATTCATCGTACGCGGATTTGGTCCAGAGCCATTTCAATTGAATGGGGGACGCGGTGAGGAGAATGCGGCAGTGAACAAGGCCGCGGGTCCGGGGCAACCTGTGACACAGGAGATCGCGCTTTCGGTGAAGGGCGACAAAGTTGAGTGTGCGATCAATAACAAGGTGGTGGCGAGTTACAACAAAGCTGAGCTGGTAACGGCAGGGAAGCTCAAATCAACTGACGGCGTTTATGGCGTTCGCTTCGCGCACAACACCGAAGCAATCGTCTCCGGCCTCAAACTTACTAAGAACTAGTACACAAAAGCACAAAAAAAGATCTAGTGAGGTAGACGCTCTTAATGCAAATTAGACCACTACCTCTCTAGATCTTTTTGTGCCTTTTGTTCTCTTGTGCTTCTTGTGTACTACCTGATGCCGACGAGGCCCTGAACTGATTGGATCAGTTTTTCGGAATCGTAACCAACCCCGTCTTTGAAAACAATCTCAACGTTTTCGATATCACTAATGGTAGCCTCGGGATTGCCTTTCACCACCATCAAATCGGCTTGTTTCCCGACCGCGATAGAACCGATGCGAGCGTCTTCGCCGAGAAACTTCGCGCCGTTCAGCGACGCGATCGAGATCGCTTCAGTTGGCGTGAACCCAGCTTCCACCAGCAACTCGACTTCACGCAGATCGCCGAAGCCGGCGACGATACCGCCGTTGCCCGTCGGATCGAGTCCGGCGATCAGCAGTCCACCCGCCTTCACAAACGCACGCTCGAAATCCATCGCCTTGCGCAGCAGCGGGACGAAGTTTGCTTCCGGCGAGACGCGCGCTCGTGCCTGTAAATAACGGACGCGCGCGTCTGTCGACATCACATTCAACACACGTTGATTCAACAACGCACTGCTCGCTCCGATTCCCGTTTGGGCCAACGGTGCGCCAGCGGCTTCAAACACGGGCAGCGTCGACGTGACGGCCACGTTCTTCGCGATGAGCGTGCGTATCGTCTCCTGGGCCGCTGGACCATTCAGATCGAGTTGACGAAGACTGTTCGTACCACCCTGCGGACATTTGTCCGGCTCTTTGTTTGGCACAAACTCCGAATCCGCAAACAAACCGTGCTCGAGATCGTCGATGCCGATCTCGGCTGCTTCCTTGTAGCCGACCGAGCAAAGATGGCCCGTGACTTTGAGCCCGCGCTTGTGCGCTTCCTCGACCACCGCGCGCAACTCAGCGCGCGTGATGTTCATGTAGGCTTTGAACGAAGTGGCGCCGAGGTCGGCCCAGTAATTCACGAGTTTGCGCGCGTCGTCAGGCCCGGTAAGCGTGTGCATCACGGGCGTGAACGAGCCCTCACCTTCGAGGTACGGCGCAGTGATGTGCATCTTCGGACCGATCATGCGTCCCGCATCGATCAGCTTTTTGATTTCGAGATCGGTGTAAGGAGCAACGCTGCCGGTGGTGCGAATCGTCGTAACGCCGAGCGCGAGATAGAGCCGCGGAAAACTGATGCCCATGTTCGAGTACATCGGCGGCGAGCCGCCCATCGGAAAGAACATGTGATTGTGCATGCCGACGAGCCCCGGCAGCACTGTGTAGCCGTTGAGATCGATCGTCTGTGCATTCGCCGGAATCTTGGCCGTCGTGGCAGGCTGAACTGACTGGATCTTTCCGTCACTGATGATGATCGTTTGATCGCCTCTGGAGGCAGCGCCCGTGCCGTCGATCACACGCACGTGCGTGAGCGCGATCAGCTTCGCGTCGGTGCGAATGAACTGCCGGTCGGGAGTTTGCGTAAAGACATTGGTGACGACGCAGAAGAGCAGCGCAAAGGTTAAAAGGATTTTCATGGGTTTTGGTCCTCGGTAGTGTGGTGGTACGGCGCATAAGATAACAGAAGCTGGTAGATTGTTGACATAGTATGAGTGTAGCGTTCGTCGTTGCCATTGCCGTTCTTCTCGGCCTCGTGCTGTTTGTCTACAACGAAGTGCGACGCTCGCCTGGTCCAGCAGAATGGGGCCGCACGCCTGTCTGGCCGAAACGGCTGCGCGTAGTCTTCGCTGCGATTACGCTGTTTCTCGCCGGCGTCGTATTCTGGGGCTTCCTGATCGAGCCCGGCCGTCTCGTCGTAAACCAGCAGACAATCGAGATCGACAACTGGCCGCAACCGCTCGACGGCTTGCGCATCGGTGTCCTGTCCGACATTCACGCCGACAACTGGTTCATCACCGAGAAAAAGCTGCGCACGATCGTCGAGCGCACGAACGAACTCCATCCCGACCTCATCGTCATCCTCGGCGATTACATGTCGAGCAATGGCTGGGTTACGCGCCGCGTTGAGCCTGAAGTCTTTGGTGCCGTGCTGAAAGATCTGCACGCGCCGCTCGGTGTGTATTCAGTGCTTGGTAATCACGATTGGTGGTACAGCGGCACGAAGGTCCGCAGAGGTCTGGAACAAAATGGGATCAAAGTGCTTGAGAACGACTCGACGCAAATAGACGTGCACGGCACATCGCTTTGGCTCGTCGGACTCGCGGATCTCTGGACGCGTCCGCAAAGGATCAGTGAAACAGTAGACAAGGTTCCTGAAGGCCAACCGCTGATTGCGCTCACACACAATCCCGATATCTTTCCGAACGTGCCGCAGCGAGTGCAGCTCGTGTTGGCGGGCCATACTCACGGCGGGCAGGTCAGGTTTCCGTTCATCGGCCCGGTAATCGAGTCGTCGAGATACGGCGACCGCTGGGAACGCGGCCACGTCTTCGAAGACAACCATCACCTGTTTGTGACGAGCGGAATCGGCACGAGCATCGTTCCCGTCCGCTTTGGCCTACCTCCGGAAATCGTCCTGCTCACCCTGAAATCCGGATCCCAGCAATAAGACTTTCGCCACCTGACACCCCGCGAAATATTTCCTGCCATTACTGCATAACCTACAGACAGCTAACTCCCAAACTTGTCAGGAGCAGAACATGAACCGAACCACTCGACATTCGCGAATTACACTAGTCTTCGTTTTCACCGCCCTACTCTGGCCACATGGTCTTCTACGAGCACAAGACGCAACATCCAGTCCAACCCCGGAAACCGCCTGCACCGGCGACGCCTCGACAGAGGCGAGCGAGAAAGTGAAGCTTTACTACATGCGTAAGGCGACGGATATTAAGGCGATCCTCACCGCTGCTGCGACTCCTTCGACCTCGGTGCTGAACGGTTTAAGCATCAATAATGCTTCAGACGACGAGATCATCCTTTACGGACCTTGCATAAAGAGAAGGCAGGCGTCTCGAATAATCGCCACCCTTGATCTGCCGCGGCCCGGCATCATGATGGAGATGTGGGGCGTGCAGGTGACCAGCAAGAACCCGGACAAGATGGGCGAGGCGATGGCGCTCATTCGCCAGGAAATCAATCGCACGCAACAGGCTGTGCGTGAGACCTATGGCCGTCTGGAGTTTCTGACGAGAAAGTACATCAACGATAATTCGGTGAATACGGAATTCCGCGACGTACTGCAGATTAAGCTGGGCTACACCTCGGCCCTCAGTGACGATCATCCATTCTCACTGGCGGACATCCTTTTACGAATGACGGCGGCACACGATCCTGGTGGCGCCACGGCTAACATTGCAAATGATCTCAACGACTTTCTCAAAAAAAGATATCGCACGTACGTAGATGAGTTGAACAAGCGCAGTGGAAAGGTGAAGAACCAGAAAATTGCGATCGAAACCAGAGCACCATTCGAGCGATTTTTCAGGGAACGAGGACTGGCGCGGTTTGAAGACACGTGGGCCGAGGACAAGGAGGGGGTTGACCTGAAAAAGAAAGCTCGCATCGCACAGATCGCCGTGCTCAACTTTGGACTCGAGTATGGCCGGCTGGTTCATCAACCGCAAAGCTTCGATCCTTATCGTCTCCAGCACGCGTCCGAAGCTCTCAACAGTCGCTTACAGGTCGCAACTGATGCCCTCAATCTGGACATGCAGGATCTATTTGTCGAACCTACGCTGGATCGCATCAGGGAAATCGTGCGGAAGTTCAAGGACGTCGAGTATGCGCAAGTAGGGAAGACTACTGTCGCGAGTCTCAGTGGCGTGACTGCAATCGTGGCGTCAAAGTCAGTGGGCGCTTTCGACGTAACGCCGCCGCTCACGCTCAGCGAGTTGCTGACCAAAGCGAAAGCTCTCACGGAAGGCGTCACCCCGTTCGTGCCGAATGCGGCAGACAATGTAGTCGGCGCGATGCCGCTCACACAGGTAATCGGTTTGATTGGAGCATTAGGCGAAGATAGAACTGTCTGGCGCGAGCTGTCGGCGGGCATCACCTTAACCATAACTCCAAACGTGTTGCGCAACATGACGACTGCGGAATTGAAAATTCTTTTGAAGACAGGCGATCCACAGGTCGGAACTCCGCCGGATAAAGTGAAGCCGCTCTCTCGCGTCACCCAACACGACGTCGATACGAGTGTTTACGTCAATCCGCTCGACTTTTTCGATCTCTCTGCCTTTGCGAGCCAGAGTACGTTGGACGGCGGACGCGGTTACGTGCCCGTCATTGGCCCAGTCTGGCGCGGTCTCTTTGGCGAGATCCCGATTGCAGGCAAAGTTTTTAGTTGGAAACGCGGGACCCAGAATGTATACAGTCAGAGTCTGGTATTGACAACTTCGTTCATTACGCCGACGTCGATGGGTATCGCCGTGCTTTATCCAACAGAGTTGCCGGGCAAAAAGTACACTGATGCAGTTTACAAGGAGCAGTCGGTCGCCGTGGCAGGTTTTAAAGCGAGCCATTAGCGTGAAGAAGGTTTATCACTTCGAAATCGTGATCTGTATGGCTTTGCACAGAAACCGGAAACGGAGCGCCAAAGGCGCGGACTATGAAAGCCAGGGGCAAGCGCGAAGCGCCAAAGGCGCGGACTATGAAAGCCAGGGGCAAGCGCGAAGCGAAGCGGAGTGCGTCGCCCCTGGTACGAGACAAACAATCTGTTCGAGCGCTGAAAGCGCGTAATACCCTAGATATTTCGGCCTTTCAGGCCTTATCTGCTCTTGTACATCGTAACCAGGGGCGACGTGCCTCGCTTCGCTCGGCACTTGCCCCTGGCTTTCATATCCCGCGCCTTTGGCGCTGTGTTTCGACTTTTTGTGCAAAGCCGATCTGTATCGATTCCTGAAAGGAGAGTTCATGCCGGCCTCATCCGCGATACCTCTTTACCTGTTCCAGGTGCTGGAGGAAGAATACGCCGCGCTTCATAGCGAAGAGCTGGCGACCTGGAATTGGAAGTTTGAGCCGACTCATATCAGAAACGCTGCGGCGTTCATTGCCGACTTGGGCCTGGTAACACCCGGCGCACCCGCGCAAACAGACCAGCGTGACGAGACTAAGTCTGAAACGACGTCCGAAGCAGCCATCGATCCGGATCAGCTCGCGCGCCGCAAGTTGAAAAAGTACCTACGGGCGAAGCTGGACCAACTCGGATTCACGAAGAAATTAAGTGAAACTCCCACTGCAGACGTGCTTGCTGCGGCGCTGAATGCGTTGCTGGAAGAGCCTGATCTATTTAGCGAAGAACGTTTCTCGAACTACTGGCTGAACACGGCCACGCGCAGTATGCGCGACGTCAGAGATTCTTTGTCGGAAGAGGAACGGGAGCACTTCAACCGCTTACTGCTGGAGGATGCTTTCCCCGAGTATCTCGAGAAGATTCATCGCATTCGTCTGAGTAAGATCTATCAGGAAATGCACGCGCGCAAGCAGACGGCGCTCTGTCTTTCCGGCGGCGGCATTCGCAGTGGAACGTTTGCGTTAGGAATCCTGCAGGGCCTCGCTCGTCACGACCTGCTCGATAAGTTTCATTATCTTTCAACTGTTTCCGGCGGCGGTTACATTGGGAGTTGGCTGTCAGCATGGATTCATCGTCATAGATTGGGCCTCAAAGGCGTTATGCGCGAGCTCGCGAACAGCCACCCGCCGACAAAAGTCGATCCCGATCCGCCTCCGATCAGATACCTGCGCCGCTACAGTAGTTTCCTTACTCCCAAAGTTGGTCTGCTCAGTGCGGATAGCTGGACCTTCATCGGCATATACCTGCGCAATCTCCTGCTCAACTGGATTGTGCTCATACCGCTGTTGCTTGGAGTGCTGACGTTGCCAAGACTCGTCGTCTCGATCACAGTCGCTCCAACAAGGCAAGACAACGCATGGTTCAACATTCCAACTCCACGAGGAGATTTTGGTATCTACGCGCGGCACGCCTTTTTGGCCGCCGGATTTATCCTGATCGTGTGGGCGCTCGCTTACATCATGTTCAATCGCCCGACTGTCAGGGAAGAACTACGGCAAGCGAGCAGGTTTTGGCGTCGACATTCCAACCAGCGCTCGTTTCTATGGTTTTGTCTGCTGCCACTTTCGCTGGCTGCATTTTGTCTGACGACCTACTGGGCCTGGTCCAGCCAAAACAGACAGTTACCGAAAGACTGGTACTGGTTTGTGCTGTTTGGCTTATTAGCAACTCTCCTCGCATGGCTCATCTCGTCGGGAGTGATCGGCCGGTTTCGCATATTTAGTTTCGAGCTGGTCTACCTGCTAACGACGGGGATGGTCGGAGGGTTTCTGTTGTGGTTGCTCACATATTTCTTCGATCCTTTTGGTAGTGGAGGTGTGTGGGAATGGCAGAAGGTAGCCTATGAGTGGACGCTGCGAACCTGGACGGCAGAGATTTATGCCTGCCTGGCAACACCTGTTTTCCTGCTGATCGTTCTACTCGGCGCCACCGTTTACGTGGGACTGTCGAGCGTGAGTACGAGGATTGACGACGAAGACCGAGAATGGTGGGCGCGACTCGGCGCGTGGGGACTGATTGTCATCCTCGCATGGACCATCTTCACGACGCTCGTGATCTTTGGGCCAATTCTGCTGTTGAGCGCACCTGCTATCGTCGGTTCATTGGGAACTTTGTCTGGCGTACTTGCGGCCGTCGCGGGACGAAGCGCAAAAACTCCGGGCACTGGTAAAGGAGCGGCAACAGAAGACTCCGGCGGGTCAAGCATCTTCAGTGTACTAATCGACAAAGGCCTGCCGTTACTCGCCGCGATCTTTATCGCGTTTCTGCTGATCGTGTTATCGGTGGTCACGACGAAGATATCAGCCGCCCTGGGATTTAAATGGCCGGGGTTGGTCAGTCGCTACGCAACGGATCCTCCGCTCGCGATTAACAGTTTTCTAGACTGTATTTATCACTTGCCGGATCGAGAGTGGTGGGTACGCGCGAACCTGACTCACATGAGCGTGCTCCATCTGACTTCGTTTAAGTTTGTGCTTCTCCTCGGCCTGGCGTTGTTTTTTATCGGTCTCGGAATTTCTTTTCTGATAAACCTGAATCTCTTTTCACTGCACGCCGGTTACCGAAACCGTTTGATTCGTGCCTTTCTTGGCGCATCTCGTCCCGATCATGAGCGGAAGCCGAATCCCTTCACCGGCTTCGATCCGGCTGACAACATCAGCATGCACGAGCTGCGTCCGGGCTTGTTTGGTGAAGGTGATTTTCCGGAAGCTGTGCGTCTGGCCGATGTGTTGCTGAATTTCAACGATGCAAAGGTAGCGCAAGACTATCCGGATGGAGTGAAGCTCGCTGCCTACCTTACCAAGCGCGAGCTGCTGCCGAGCGTTCAGAGTATTACCAACCCGGATGCATTTTCGCTCAAGTTGCTCACGGCCCTGCGTCGGGACTTGAATGCCGTATTGCGCGAACGAGCCCTGCCTGAAGCTTTCCCGGATTTGGCCGCCTCGGCAAAGACATTGATGCGACGACCCGGATATATCTACTTGAACCGTGCAATTCTCGAGTTGGCTTTCAAGCCTTTGATCAAAGGCACGACACTTGATGAAGATTATCGAATGTTGCCTGTAGTAAACACCACGCTCAATCTTGTAGGTGGAAATAATCTTGCCTGGCAACAACGTAAGGCCGAACCATTCAGTGTGAGTCCGTTGTATTCGGGTTGTTTTCGTCTCGGTTATCGCGACTCGCGATTTTATGGTGGTCGTGATTCAGGTGGTATCTCGATCGGGACTGCGGCCGCGATTTCCGGCGCCGCCGCCAGTTCGAACATGGGGTATTACACGACCTCGCCGGTCCTTTCGCTCGTGCTTACGTTTTTCAATGTTCGCCTCGGCTGGTGGCTTGGCAATCCAGGCACCGCCGGCAACGATACGTTTGAGCTTCGCGCACCCAGATCGTCAGTTGCTCCGGTTGTTGATGAAGCGTTGGGCTTGACCGACGACAAAAATAAATACGTTTACCTGACTGACGGCGGCCACTTCGACAATCTCGGACTGTACGAGATGGTTCTGCGTCGTTGCCATGTGATCGTCGTTTCAGATGCTGCCGCGGATAGTGAGTATCGCTTCAGCGATTTGGGAAACGCGATCAGAAAGATCAGAATCGATTTGGGCGTGCCGATCGAGTTTACTTCGCTCCCGATCTTTCGTCCCGGATCTGATGAAGCAGGAAAGGGAAGGTACTGGGCCGTCGGAAAGATTCGTTACTCGTGTATTGATGATGGCGCAAAAGACGGGCTGCTGTTGTACATCAAGCCGGCAATCTATGGCGGTGAGCCGCGCGACGTACTCGAGTATCAAAAGAGTCATCGAACGTTTCCGCATCAATCCACTGCCGATCAGTTCTTCGACGAGCCGCAGTTTGAGAGTTACCGCGTGCTGGGTTCACACATCATGGATCAGATGTGTGGCTCCGTACCCGGTCCGTTGCCTTTACCGGACGCGATAAAGAACGCAGTTAAAACACTGCTTGGAGACGGCGATCCCACAGATCGGGAGCTACAAACCTGGTGGGACGAGTGGAGTACGGACCTTAATTTCTAACGCCGGTGTGCGATAATCCACACCGGAGTTATCGCTATGGAATTTGAACTTACACCTGCAATCGAGATCTTAAAACGAACGCCCGCTACGTTGAATTCACTGTTGCGTGATCTTCCGCAGCCGTGGCTCGTCCAGAACGAAGGTCCGGAGACGTGGAGTCCTTATGATGTGATTGGTCATCTCGTTCACGGCGAAGAGACTGACTGGATCCCGCGCGCGAAGATCATACTCGAGCACGGCGAAACGCGAGCTTTCGTACCGTTCGATCGTGTCGCGATGTTCGAGGAGTCTGAAGGGAAGTCGATTACGGAGCTGCTCGACACCTTCGCACAACTGCGCGCCGAAAACCTCCGCGAGTTACAAGCGCTGAATCTCACCTCTGATCTCCTGAACAAGCGTGGCCGTCATCCGGAGCTGGGCGTGGTGACGTTGCGGCAGTTGTTATCAACGTGGGTGGGCCACGATCTCGGCCACATCAGACAAGTTGTCCGCGCGATGTCAAAGCAATACCGCGACGCCGTCGGCCCATGGCGCGCATACCTGTCAATTCTCGAAGAGTAATCTGCACATTGCGCGTGAACCCGCGGCTAAAACAAACAGAACGATTGACGACGCACCCAGATTTTGTGGACCGTGATTCGATCGTGCGCAAAATCTGGGGCGATCCGGATCTTGTTCTGCTCATCTTTGCGGGATCGGCCGCGGAGTTCGCGCTGAATCGTGCCGTCGATTGGCTCTTTTTTACCGGCGAGATCCCGCGCGATCCAATCGGGCGGCTCTTTTCCACCGTTCGTTACGCACAGCAGATCGTGTTTGTCGATGAAGAAAAGGCGTGGCAAACACTCGACCGAATCAATGCGCAACATGCATCAGTCGAACACGAGCGCGGTCAAACAATACCCGACTGGGCTTATCGCGACGTGCTCTACATGTTGATTGACTATTCGGAGCGCGCGCATGCGCTGCTTTACGGACCGCTCACACTGCCGCAGAAAAAAGATTTGTTTGAAGTGTTTCTCAGGGTGGGAGAAGGATTACATGTTCCCGAACTGCCAAAGACTTATTCTGACTGGCAACTCGATCGTCATCGGCATATCGTTCGCGACCTGAGTTACAGCAAACACACAGCCATGCTCTACCGTGCCTACCGCAAGCATTTAGGAGTGTGGCGGTATTACTTGCTGCTTGAAGTGCAGGCTTTACTGGTGCCAGACGAAGTGCGCCGCTTGCTCCATCTCAGCTCAAACAAACTCCTGTCTGGTCTCGCGCAAACGTACGGCATCATCGACAGCAGTAAACTCCAGTCTTTGATCCATACCTTATTGATTCCATCACGCTACTGGGCCGACGTGCGCAGTTTCGATCGAAGTGCGTCGATGACATAGCCGAGTAAGCATGGCGCCTACTCGGCTATGGTTATCCGTGCGTTAGTTGCCGACGACGAAGAGATGTCCCGCATTCTGCGAGTAGATTCTTCCGTCGAGTCCGACAGAGGCTGGTGTATACGCCGCTCCGAGGGCGAGCTGCTGGAATATCTTCTGTTTCAGCGTTCCATCCGGGTTTATCGCAAAGAGGTTCCCGTCCTCGCTGTTTGCGTAAACGATGCCATTGGCGTCGATGACCACCGCGTTGACGCACCATTCAAAACCGGCTGGGTGATCGTTGACACAGGTGACTGAGCCGTCCGGTTGGCGAGAGCAACTGAACGTGTTTGTGTTTTGGAAACGCCACTCAACGTTTAAGTTATGGTTAAGCTGAGTGACGAAATATGCTTCTGGATAACCGCCTGAGTTTGCTATCGAGCGGTCGGAAGGGCAAACGGACTCAACGTCGCAATACGATCCGATTTCTCCATACTGGTTGTCCTTGATCACGACGGAGTAAGTGCCTCCATGGGAAGCTATACCCGCCGTGAGGTCCCAGCCGAATCTGTAAGCGCCGAGATATGCGCCGGACGCGCTAAAATGCATCAAGTGTCCTTGCGCATAGTTATATCTGCTGTAAGCACCATAGAACACACTACCGTCTGGCGCTACCGCCGGAGACGCTGAAGAATCGTCCAGCACCCGTCCGCCGCCCGCATGATTCACGCCAGGGTCAACGCCGAGATTTGCCCCGACACGGCATCCGCCCGGTTGTCCATTCGGAGGCAGAACGCCGCCCTGATTAATCGGCACTCCGCAACCATCGTTGAACCGGTTGTTCAATGACGCGACCCATTTGGAAGTCAGATTCGGGTTCACTGCGACGAGAAATCCGCTGCGGTTGGCAAACGCGTCGTGTGAACGTGCGATGCTGTAGATCGTTCCGTCGGGACCAATCGCGGGCGCGATATTAAGTGCCACGCGCATTGGACCACACCGAACCGTAGGCGCAACCGCTGTCGGGCTCGGCGGCCATGGAGCGAGGTTCTGTGCGAACGAGATTTCGCATGGATCGTCAGGACCCGGAGTACCGGGTGTTAGGACTGAATAGCTGACTTTGGTTGCGCTGTTATCCGGCGCCACCTTCACGAGCCACGAATCGACCGAGTCTTTGCTGTAAAAGCCTCCGCCGGGTTGGAGCTTGATGACGTTGTAATAAAGGTTACCCGCACTGTCAGCACTGATCGGACCAGCCGTATAAGTATTGTTGTCGATTGTGCCGAACGGATTGATTCGCGCAACTTGAGCCCCGGTTGATTTGTTGACCCTGAAAATCGTGCCGCCCGCGCCGGGCACATACAGCGCGCCATTGGCAAGCACCGAATGAAAAACCGGCTCCCAAAAATCGAGATAGCTGCCCGGTGCTTTCCAGTCGCTGGAAAAACTCCAAACCTGGACCAGCGCGCCATTCGTCCAGGTCAGTTTGTTCTCGGCCCAGTTCATCTGCGCAAAACTATTCTTGCCGGGATTACCGGACTTGAACTCCATGTAGACGTCGTTGCCGTCGATCAGGGGAACTTGGTAGTGGACCAGCAGGTCGGCCTCGCCGAATAATTGGGTCGCAACTGAAATTTCACCCGGCACGGTCGAGTCGTAAATGACGTCAGCGATGTTGCGATTGAGGTTCTGGCCGGTGGCATTGATTTGGCCAGTGTGTTGCGGGTCTCGTCCCCACTGGGGCCAGTCCTGGCCGAAGGCAGTGGCAACGAGAGCGGTTTGGACGCTGAGTATGAGCGTCAGGATGTAGATGGTTTTTGCGATTGTTTTCATCACTGCTCCTTTTCTTAGTGACTGGACGGGGTCGTCCGGTTATGCAGTGCCAGTCTGGGCAACGCAGGCAGAGACGAAAGTTACGCTGGTTTCAATTGGGAGGCTTGCAAGTGTCGGGAGTCAGCAGTGGTGTGGAAGTGTGTCGCTGCTGACGGACTACTGTGAGTATTCTGATCGAAACCCTTGGGATCTTCTGGTGATGCGGCGCGCAGAGTATAGCGTTCACCGGGAGATGTCAAGCAAACGACTGATTCGGTTTGGAGATTCTGTATTCCCTGTGTTTCTTGATTGTTGAATAATCGAGTGGAATGAAGTAAAAGATGTAACTTCACCCATGATCAGTTCAGCCGTACTCTGCACTGCGAGCAGTACTGATGCTCGTCCTTCATCAAGAGCCCAATCCAGAATAGAGGAAAACAAAAGAGGAGCATCAAGGCGAACACTACCCAGCCGCCACTGCTAATCTTTGTCATCGTGTATGGAGGACGGTTGGTGGTGCAGTAAGGGCATCGATATTGGGAGATGTGTTGGCTCATAGGCTGCGCAGTTTATTCGTCTTCTGGTTGCGAGGCAATATCGCGAGAGCTAATAGATGGTGAGCCGAGCAGGACTCGAACCTGCGACCCACTGGTTAAAAGCCAGTTGCTCTACCAACTGAGCTATCGGCCCATCTACATGCAGAGAGCACGCGAGGGCGTGCTCTTTGAGGAACGGAAGGCATTCTACCGAAGGCTCGCTCGATTGTCCAAAAGAGCCACAAAAAGCACAAAGAAGAGGTGCCACAAAAGGCACAAAAAGCACAGAACTTGAACTCAGATGACGGGGCTTCATTTGTGCCTTTTGTGCTTCTTTGTGGCAAAGTAAAAACTGGAAATGACCCAAGCTGAGCTGATTCGGGCGGTGCTGATTGAGGGTGCTATCGGTGGCGCGGTGTTGTCGCTGATTGCGTTCCTGCTGTCGAAGTTGACGAGGGATATTGTCGGAAGGGCGCTACTTGCGACAGTGCTGTTTGCTGCAGCGGGCGCGTACTTCGGGTTCGCGGTGCTGGCGCGACCGCCCGCGATTTGGGGATTGCTCGAGCTGTTACAGGTTGTGGCTTTCGGAACGCTGGGTTTGATGGGTTGGAAGGGTTCGCCGAAGTGGCTCGCACTCGGCTGGGCGCTACATCCGCTTTGGGATTTCGGCGTCCACCACCTTGGTCCAGGACGAAGCTTTGCGCCGCTGACTTACGTGTTTGCGTGTATCACCTTCGACTGGGTCGTCGCCGCTTACATTCTCATTTACTATCGCGGAGCCACCCGCCGAGAGCGGAGTCGTGGATAATGATGGTTTGTGAGCGCTCGGGGCCGGTGGAGATGAGGCCGATCTCGACGCCGATTTGTTCAGATAAAAAGTCGACGTAGCGGCGCGCGTTGGTGGGAAGGGAATTCATCTCGGTCATGCCAAGCGTCGAGCTGCGCCAGCCCGGCAATGTCGCGTAAACAGGCTCGACACGCCGCAGGTCCTGTGAGACTGCGGGTAACGATTCACACAGCCGGCCATCGATCTTGTAACCGGTGCAGACTTTGATTTCGTCGAGCGTGTCGAGCACGTCGAGCTTGGTCAGCGCCACTGAAGAGAACCCATTGATCTCCGCTGCATAGCGCGTGGCAAACGCGTCGAACCAGCCACAACGACGCGGACGCCCGGTTGAAGCGCCATACTCACGTCCACGCTCACGAATCATCTGGCCCAACTCCGCCTCGCCTTCGAGCATCTCGGTCGGAAACGGACCTTCACCGACGCGCGTCGTGTAAGTCCGCACGATGCCGAGCACGCCGTTCAAACGATGTGGCGCGAGACCGGTGCCGATAATCGCGCCGCCCGCGACCGTGGTAGACGAAGTCACGAATGGATACGTTCCATGATCGACGTCCAACAGCGTCGCCTGTGCGCCTTCGAGCAGAATCGAACGTCCTTCGGTTGCGGCGACGTTGAGATAGTGCGTGGTGTCGGCGATGAACGGCCCAAGGCGTTCCGTCAGTACGGACATCTCTTTGAAGATCTCATCGGCATCGAGTCGCTCGCCGCCATAAGCTTCGATAATGCGGTTCGCGTCTTCGAGATTGCGCTCGATGCGCGAGCGAAGCACGTCAGGCACGAGCGCGTCGGCAGTGCGAATGCCGCGGCGGCCGGCTTTGTCTTCGTACGCCGGCCCGATGCCGCGCAAAGTGGTGCCGACTTTCTCGTTGCCGAGTCGCTCCTCGCTGGTGTGGTCCAGCGCGCGATGGTAGGGAAGAATGAGATGCGCGCGCGAGCTGATCTTCACGCGCTCCGGCGAGACTTCGATGCCTTGTTGCGTCAGTCGATCCGCTTCGACGAAGAAGGCTTTCGGATCGATCACCATGCCGTTGCCAAGCACGCAGGTTTTGCCGCGATGCACGATCCCCGACGGCAGCAGGTGCAGCACGAACGATTGATCGCCGACCTGGACCGAGTGGCCGGCGTTGTGACCGCCCTGGTAGCGAGCGACGATGTCGAAACGCTCGGCGAGCAGATCGACGATCTTGCCTTTACCTTCGTCGCCCCACTGGGCGCCAATTACTGCGATTACATTTGCCACGGATTTCACGGATTGAGAACGGATTGAAGCCTGCCAACCTCCTCGTACAGTTCGATATATTTCTTAGCAGCAGCTTCCCAGGAATTATCGACCAGCATCCCGTTGTGCTGAATCTTTTGCCACTGCTCGGGCCGCGCATAAAAGTAAAGGGCTTCGCGTATTTTTTCAAGCAAAGCGCCCGCTTCGTACGGCCCAAACTTGAAGCCCGTGCCTGTTCCATCGGACGGATTGAACTGTTGGACCGTGTCGTCCAGACCGCCCGTCGCACGGACGATCGGAACCGTGCCGTAACGCATGCTGTACATCTGATTCAAACCGCATGGCTCATACAGCGACGGCATCAGAAACATGTCGGCCCCAGCTTCGATCTGATGGGCCAGCGGCTCGCCCGCGTAACCTTTGTAAATGCCGACCTGGCGCGGCGCGGTGTCGTGCCACCATTGCAGAAAGTCTTCGTACTCTTTGGCGCCCTTGCCGAGCGCGATGAAGAAAGCCCCGGTCGCGAGAATCGGATAAGAGATCTGCCGAATCAGGTCGTAGCCCTTCTGACCGACAAGCCGCGAAATGATCGCGATGATCGGTCGCTCCGGATCCTCCGGTAAACCAAAACGACGCAGCAGATCGATCTTGCACTCGCGCTTGCCTGAGAGATCGTCAATCGAAAAGTTTGCGGCGATGTGTGGATCAGTTTCCGGGTTCCAGAGACCGTAATCGACTCCATTCGTGATCCCCGCCAGACGATCGCGGCGCGCGCGCAGTAACCAATCGAGGCCGTAGCCTTGCTCGGAAGTTTGAATCTCACGCGCATAGCGCGGACTCACAGTCGAGAGCGCATCGGCGGTGATGATGCCGGCTTTCAACGCAGACGCTGCACGGTCCAGCATGAAGTCGTCGCGCTCGGGCGGATCTCCGAAGCCGAGCCACCACAGATCTCCCGAGTCGAACAAACCCTGGTAGCCGACGTTGTGCAGTGAGAACAAACTCCTGGTCTTCTGAAAGAATGCTTCGTACCGTCGTCGCGCGCGCAACTCGGCCATCGCAAAGCCGCACGGCCAATCGTTTCCATGCACGATATCAGCTTCAAAGCTCAAATGCTTCAGCAGTGCGAGCGCGGCGCGCGAGAAGAATGCAAAACGAATGTGGTCGTCTTCGTAGCCGTAGATCTGAGGACGCGCGAAGAAGTCCGGTGCTTCGAGCAGGTAAGTTGGCGCCCCCGCGGCGTCGCTGTACCAGAAGCGAACCTGATGAACGTGTCCGCGCCACTCAACGCGCACGTTCTCAACGGAGCCGCCGTTCAGCAACGTGCGATCGACTTGCTCGTAAAGCGGAAGAATGAGCCTCGCGTCGACATCGAGACTCGTGAGCGCTTTCGGCAACGCACCAGATACGTCAGCCAGCCCGCCGGTCTTGGCAAAAGGCACAGCTTCAGAAGTCAGGATGGCTACGCGCATTCAAAAGATTTTTGCCACAAAAAACCATCCACAGATTACGCAGATACTTAAAAACATCCGTGTAATCTGTGGATGGCTTTATTCGAAATTTAGCTTTGCATTGAGGCGAGAAACTCGGCGTTGGACTTCGTCTTTTCCAGTCGCTCGAGCACGACTTCCATCTGCTCGACCGGCGAGAGCGGGTTCAGCACACGCCGCATCACCCAGATGCGATTGAGGTCTTCCTTGCTGATCAGCAATTCTTCCTTGCGCGTGCCGGAGCGTTGCAAGTCGATTGCCGGGAACAGTCGCTTATCACTCAAGCGACGATCGAGGTGGATTTCCGAGTTACCGGTACCCTTGAACTCTTCGAAGATCACGTCGTCCATACGTGAACCCGTGTCGATGAGCGCGGTGGCGATGATCGTGAGCGATCCGCCTTCCTCGATGTTGCGCGCCGCGCCGAAGAATCGCTTCGGGCGTTGCAGCGCGTTGGAATCGATACCACCCGAGAGGATCTTGCCGCTCGGCGGCACGACTGCGTTGTGTGCACGCGCCAGACGCGTGATCGAGTCGAGCAGGATCACGACGTCGCGCTTGTGCTCGACGAGTCGTTTTGCTTTTTCGATCACCATGTCAGCAACTTGCACGTGGCGAGTCGGTGGCTCGTCAAACGTTGACGAGATCACTTCGCCGTTGACCGAGCGCTGCATGTCAGTGACTTCTTCAGGTCGCTCGTCGATGAGCAGCACGATCAACGTTGTCTCAGGATGGTTCTGCGTGACTGAGTTCGCGATTGTTTGCAGCAGCATCGTTTTACCGGTGCGCGGCGGCGCGACGATCAGACCACGCTGTCCTTTGCCGAGCGGTGTCACCAAATCGATGACGCGCGCGGACAGATTTTCAGACGTCGTCTCCATCTTCAACTGCTCTTCCGGATAGAGCGGCGTGAGATTGTCGAAGAAGACTTTTTCGCGCGCCTGATCCGGAGATTCGAAGTTGATGGCTTCGACTTTGATCAAAGCGAAATAGCGTTCACCCTCTTTGGGCGGCCGGATCTGGCCGCTGACGGTGTCGCCAGTGCGCAGGTCGAACTTGCGAATTTGCGACGGGGAAACGTAGATGTCGTCCGGACCCGGCAGGTAGTTGTACTCCGGCGCGCGGAGAAAGCCGAATCCATCCGGCAACGTTTCGAGCACACCCTCCGAAAAGATCAAGCCGCTCTTCTCGGTTTGTGCGGCCAGTACTTTGAAGATGAGCTCCTGCTTACGCATGCCGGTCGCGCCGGGTACGTCCATACTCTTCGCGATCTGCGTAAGTTTGGAGATCGACATCTCCTTAAGATCGGCCAGATTGTGAAAGCCCTCGTTCTTACCATCGCGGTCGCGGCTTTCTCTGTCTCTGGGTTCTCGTTCGGGAGCTTCGGCGGTTGCTACTGTAGCGCCGCCATTATCTCCGTCGGCGTCGTTATTCGCGCTCGATGCGCGTGAACGTGTTCGTTGTGACATATCAGTTTGTTCTCTAGTATTTCTTTTACCCACTTTTGTAGCAGTCATTGCAATTAACTAAAACGGGAATGTGAACGATTGTGCGGTAGAGCGAGAGATGCAGGATGCGCGCAGTGCTTCCCACGTCATATCGCGGGGCAATAAATAATGATTCTCCTCAAACGGTGTTGTGCAATTTAACTCAACTTTGCGCGCGCAGCAAATCAGTAACGTGTTGGATGCCACCCACTCAAAGCGCGTGGCCCAAAAAACCAGGTTGACCAAAAGGGGGCTTATGAGATTTTCTGGATTCGGCTCAGGATACTAGCTGAACGTTGCAAAGCGCAAACACAAGCAACACATCTGTGTTTTATCTATGGACAAAGCCAGCCACAGATTTACACAGAAGCTTCAACTACTCTGATCGATTGCGCTTCTGATCACACGCCAAAGCTCTTCGCGACCGCGGCCGCTTTTGGCCGAGTAGGCCATTACGCTGTCAACGTCGAGCACGCGTGCAATGTGCCCCAGGTTCTTTCTCAATTCATTGTTCGAAAGCTTATCGGATTTCGTGGCAACGACTAACCGCGGCTTGTCACTTACCTCAAGCCATTCGTGAAGCTGCAAATCCTGTTTTGTGGGTTCGTGGCGCGAATCTACGATATGAATTGATAGCACAAGCTGGCGGCGCTTGGCAAGAAAAGTGGTGGCCATCTCTGCCCAACTCGATTTTATTTCCTTTGGTACGCGCGCGTACCCGAATCCAGGAAAGTCGACGAAGCGAAACTGGTCGTTAATCTCAAAGAAATTCAACGATTGTGTCCGGCCTGGTGTCGAGGAGGTGCGGGCGAGTCCGTGCACCTTGAGCAGGGAATTGATGAGGCTCGATTTGCCTACGTTGGAACGACCCAGAAAAGCGATCTCGGGTTTCCCGTCGCGGGGCCAATCGTCCTCTTTAAAGGCGCTTTTAAGGAACTCAGCTTTGATGACCTTCATCTACAAGAAGTTTCACGCAAAGCCGCAAAGAAACGCAAAGGCGCTAAGAAGTTCTTTGCTGTCTTTGCGCCTTTGCGTGAACCGGATTTAGTTGCCTGCGGCAGCAGCCTGAGCCGCAGCGCGTTGCTGGTAGAGCGCGATCAGTTTCTGCATACGGTCTCTGATAGTCGCCAGCTTGGCTTCATAGCCGGGACATTCTTTGATCACCTTTTCCAGGTGACCCATAAGGTTCGGATTGCCCATCTCTTCGCGGAGCGCCGGCAGAAAAGGCTCGAGCTTGGCGTAAACGAAGAAATGCTCGCCGTTGGCATCGTTGAACATCTGCGCGTCGATGGCGCCGTTGTTGACGAACGAGCAGGCCATGTCCCAGTAGGAAGTCACCATGCGATAAAGACCGCTCTTATCGCTGGTTAATACATCTATAAAATCTTCTTTGCCCTTGGGATTGAACTGGAAAAACCAGTTGCGCGCTTCGCGCATCGTCTTCTCGCGACGGAGTTCGTAAAGCTTCAAAATCAGATCTGCATCATGATGTTTGCTCATTATCATTCTCCTTCATAGATCCATCCACAGATCACGCAGATCCTTGTAGTCATCGGCGTAAACTGTGGATGGCTTTGATCTAATACTAGCTAGTCTGAATTCCCTGTGAAGGCTGCTCGGTAGTCCACAGCGGCGGACCTTCATCGGCAGCAGCCTGCGTCGGACACGTATCTTCGAGCGCCATTGATAACACTTCGTCGATCGTCTCGACCAGTTGCACTGTGATCGCGTCGCGTACTTCCTCGGGCAGTTCGCCCAGGTCCTTCTCGTTGTCCTTCGGCAGGATGATCGTGTCGATACCGAAGCGGTGCGCCGCGAGAATTTTCTCCTTCACGCCGCCGATCGGAAGCACCTTGCCGCGCAACGTGATCTCGCCCGTCATCGCGACGTTCTTCCGCACGGCCACGCGCGTCAACGCTGACGCCATCGCGGTCGCCATCGTGATACCGGCGGACGGGCCGTCTTTCGGAATCGCGCCTTCCGGAATGTGAATGTGCAGATCGCGTTTGCGAATGAAGTCGAGACTCATTCCAAGACGTTCTGCGCGCGCGCGAATGCAAGTCAACGCGGCTTGTGCCGACTCCTGCATCACGTCGCCGAGTTTGCCGGTGAGCGTCACGCCGCCACGACCTTTAACAAGCGTGGCCTCGATCTGAAGCACTTCACCGCCAATCTCAGTCCACGCGAGTCCGGTTGCGAGTCCGATTTCACTCTGCGCGGCGATGCCTTGTTGCCTGAACTTGATCGGACCGAGCATCTCGCGAACTCGTTCAGCGTCCACAACAACTGCCGGCGCATTTTCTTCCGACTGTTCCGAGACAAACTTGCGCGCGAGCTTGCGGCAGCACGAGCCGATCTCACGTTCGAGATTGCGCACGCCGGCTTCGCGAGTGTAGTGACGAATCACTTCGAGAATGCCTTCGTCAGTGAAGTCAAACTGTTCGAGCTTGAGCCCGTTGCTTTCGGCCTGTTTCGGCACGAGGTGTCGCTTCGCGATCTCGAGCTTTTCTCGTTCGGTATAACCGGAGAGACGAAGTATTTCGAGTCGATCCTGAAGCGCTGGTGGAATCGTGTGCAGGACGTTGGCAGTGGCGATGAAAAATACTTTCGAGAGATCGTATTCGACGTCGAGGTAGTGATCCTGGAACGTGTGGTTCTGTTCCGGATCGAGCACCTCGAGCAACGCCGCACTCGGATCGCCGCGGAAGTCCGCGCCGAGCTTGTCGACTTCGTCGAGCAGCAGCACGGGATTCACAGTGCCGGCCTTCTTCATCATCTGGATGATCTGTCCGGGAAGCGCGCCGATGTAGGTGCGACGATGACCACGAATCTCAGCTTCGTCGCGCACGCCGCCTAAAGAGAGACGGACAAACTTGCGGCCAGTAGCTCGCGCGATCGATTTTCCGAGGCTGGTTTTGCCGACCCCCGGCGGGCCGACGAAGCACAGAATCGATCCGCGCGGGTTCTTCACCAGTTGCCGCACGGCGAGATACTCGAGAATCCGCTCTTTGATCTTCTCGAGTCCGAAGTGGTCTTCGTTCAAGACCTCTTCAGCCTTCACGAGATCCTTGATCTCTTTCGACTTCTGTTTCCACGGCACGCTGATCAGCCAGTCGATATACGTGCGGGAAACTGTGCCTTCAGCCGACATCGGCGGCATGGCTTCGAGCCGGTGCAGTTCCTGCATGGCCTTCTCTTTGGCCTCTTCGGTCATGCCGGCTTCTTCGATCTTCTTCTTCAGCTCTTCGAGCTCTGCTTTCTCATCCTTCCGACCAAGCTCTTTGTGAATCGCTTTGATCTGCTCGTTGAGGTAGTACTCCTTTTGAGCCTTCTCCATTTGTCGCTTGACGCGCGTCTGGATCGTGCGATCGAGCTGTCGTTTCTCGATCTCGGTTTCCAGCAGCTCGATCAAACGTTGCAGACGCGCCTGGGTCGAGAAGATCTCGAGTAGTCCTTGTTTGTCCTCAACTGAAATTCGCAGTTGTGATGCGAGTGCGTCGGCGAGGTGCGAAGGTTCTTGATTGCGCAGCGCGGTTTGGAGCGCATCGGTTTGCGTGTCAGGCGCGAGCCGCAGGTGCTGTTCGACGAGCTGGCCGACCTTCTGAATGAGCGCGTCGAGACGTGTGCCTTCTTCGTTCACGATCGGCGCGCGGCGGACAAGCGCCATGAACGCGCCGTCGCTGTTCTCAACGCGGACTGTCGTCGCGCGTTCGCGGCCTTCGACGACGACCTTGATCTGGCCGTTCTCCTGTTTCTGCGACTGGAGAATCCGGCCGAGCGTACCCACCATGTAGATCTGTTCGGGGCCGGGCTCGTCAACGGTGGCGTCGTGCTGAGTGGCCAGGAAAATCGTGCGATCCGTCGCCAGGGCCTGTTCGAGCGCCCTGACCGACCCGGCACGTCCTATTTTGAAAGCGACTTTAGTAAAGGGGAATATCACGACGTCGCGAATCGGCACCATCGGGTACCAGGCTACGTCGGAGGGGGTTCTGTCTGAATATTCTTCCATGATTGAACAACTTCTCTGAGAAAGAGGCCTAATTGTAAATCATTTCCTGCGGGGGCGCCATCGTTCCAAATTCCAGGTGGTGACCTAAATTGAATTTCTCTGCGTATCTCGGCGGTCTCTGCGTTGAAAATAGGAGCTTAACGCAGAGAACGCAAAGATACGCAGAGAACCGCAGAGATAAGTTTTTCAATTTAGGGCACTACCAAATTCCAGCCTGCGAAGCAGGTCTTCAGGGGTTTAACCTGCGAAGCAGGTGTAAGCATAAAGCCTGGGGCGCAAGCCCCAGGATCGGGGATCAAAAGAATAGCATTCAGCCCGCGAAGCGGGCGACAGCCTTTCACCGACACGGGCGTTAAATTTCAATTGGGCTTTCGCCCGCTTCGCGGGCTCGGATTGTTGTTTGCGTGTGATCCTGGGGCTTGCGCCCCAGGCTTTATGCTGTCGCCCGCTCCGCGGGCTGCGGTCAACGCTCGATTCCCGCTTTCGCGGGCTTAGGCGGCGGCGCCGTCGATTCCGGTGAGGCCTTCACCCGGAACGGCCCGGCGACGTTCGACCATTTCACTGGTTATGACGAATTCTTTGACTCGTTTCTGAGAAGGAAGGGTATACATCGCGTCGAGCAGCAGCTCTTCGAGGATCATCATCAGGCCGCGGGCGCCGACCTTGCGCTCAACAGCCTGCCGGGCGACCGCCTTGAGCGCATCCTCAGTGAACTTCAACTTGACGTTGTCGAAATCAAATTTCTTTTGATACTGCTTTACTAAAGCATTCTTTGGTTCGGTAAGAATCTTGATGAGTGCGCCCTCGTCGAGCTCGTGCAGCACGCCGGCCACCGGCAATCGTCCGACAAACTCCGGAATCAATCCGAAACGAATCAGATCCTCCGGCTGCACAGCCGCAAGTGCTTCCGCGTGACGATGCGAGCCTGACTTCACTTCCGCATGGAAGCCGAGCGACTTGTTGCGCAGCCGTCGCTCGATAACTTTCTCGAGTCCGACAAAAGCGCCACCGCAGATGAAGAGAATGTTAGTCGTGTCGACAGGGAAGAACTCCTGGTGCGGGTGCTTGCGGCCGCCCTGCGGCGGAACGTTCGCCACTGTGCCTTCGAGAATCTTCAAGAGCGCCTGCTGCACGCCTTCGCCAGACACGTCACGCGTGATCGACGGGTTCTCATCCTTGCGACAGATCTTGTCGACCTCGTCGATATAGATGATGCCCTGTTGCGCGCGCTCGACGTCGCCGTTTGCGGCCTGCAGGAGTTTGAGAATGATGTTCTCGACGTCTTCACCAACGTAGCCCGCTTCAGTCAACGTCGTCGCATCGACGATCGTGAACGGCACGGCGAGCATGCGCGCGAGTGTTTGGGCGAGCAACGTCTTGCCGGTTCCAGTGGGACCGATCAGCAGAATGTTGGCCTTCTGAATCTCGACGTCGGAACGACGACGACCGAGCTCGATGCGCTTGTAGTGTTGGTAGACGGCGACTGCGAGCCGCTTCTTTGTCTCTTCCTGACCGATGACGTATTCGTCTAAGAAGTTCTTGATCTCTCCGGGCTTCGGAAGTGGCGGGCGAGTGGCTACTGACTCTGCCTGCTGATCGTCGGTGATGATCTCGTTGCAGATGTCGATGCACTCATTGCAGATATAGACGGTGGGTCCGGCAATGAGCTTCTTGACTTCGTTTTGCGACTTACCGCAGAACGAGCAGCGCAGAGTATCATCAGTTCGTCTCACCATATCTCGCGATGAAGCTCCTTTGGGGGACCGCGCTCGCTACTCTCTGTGCGCGATGACCTCGTCTATTAAACCATATTCTTTGGCCTGCATGGCAGACATAATTTTATCGCGCTCGACGTCACGCTCGACCGTATCGTACGACTGTCCAGTGTGCTTCGCGATAATCTGGGAGGTGAGTTCGCGCATTCGCAGGATCTCTTCTGCTTGAATACGAATGTCTGTTGCCTGGCCTTGTGATCCGCCTGACGGTTGGTGAATGAGGATACGCGAATTGGGAAGGGCGAAACGTTTTCCTTTTGCCCCCGCGGCCAACAGTAGTGCTCCCATCGATGCACATTGTCCGACGCAGATGGTCGTGACGTCCGGGCGAATGAATTGCATCGTGTCGTAGATCGCCATCCCTGCAGTGATCGAACCACCAGGTGAATTGATGTAGAGATTGATATCTTTTTCGGGATCTTCAGCTTCGAGAAAAAGCAGTTGGGCTACGATTAGGTTAGCAATCTGATCGTCTATCGGGGTACCCAGGAAAATAATGTTGTCTTTCAGTAGTCGTGAGTAGATGTCGAAGGCTCGCTCGCCTCGCGACGTTTGCTCCACGACCATCGGGACTAGAGCCATACAATTCTAACCTCGTTCAAAAAACAAGAATCACTCCGCAGCTTCCGCCGGTGTTTGATCGTCGGTGGAATCTGCGGTTGGTTCGGTCCATTCGGCATCGGTGATGCGCGCATTTTCAACTAAAAGATCGAGCGCTTTACGATTGCGCAATCTGTGCGCGATGCTACGTTCGCCACCATCCTTTGTCAAGGCAGCACGCACTTGCTCTTTCGGTTGTCGTGACGCAGTTGCGATCGCATCGATCTCGGCTTCGATCTCTTCCGGCGAGACAGAGATATTTTCCACTTCGGCGACCCGCTCGAGCAGCATCGTCGCGCGTACGTCTTCCTCTGCCTGCCCCATCATCTCCTGATGCGCGGCTTGCCAGTTGATCTCAGGATTGCGTGGATCGACGCCGCGCTGCATCATCTGGTTCGCGACACTTTCAAGCCGGTGCTGCGTCTGCTGCGTGACTAAGCTCTCGGGCACTTCAAACTTGTGCGCGTCAAGCATCTTCTTCATGATCTCCTCGCGCAGGAGATGATCCGATTCAGCGGTCGCTCTCGCTTCGAGATCTTCACGGATCTTCGTCCTCAGCGTTTCGACAGAATCGAAAACCGCGCCGAGGCTCTGCACCCACTCGTCGTCCAACTCGGGCAGCTCTTTTTTCCTGACCGAGGTGACTTCAGTCGTGTATTCGACTTTCTTGCCGGCGAGACCGGGCGAAGTGAAGTCCGCCGGATACTCGACCTGGAAAGTTCGCGAGTCGTCGGCCCTGACACCCGTCAGATTCTCAGTAAACTCCTGTTGCACACCCGGACCACCGAGCACTACTTCCACGTCGTCAACTTTGATCTCTTCTTCTTCGGGATCTTCGACGAAGTTTCCACGCGCATTCACTGTAACTGTGTCGCCGAGCTCTGAGGCGCGGTCTTCGACTGGCTGCAGTGATGCCGAGCTTTCTCGCAAGTTCTCGATCATTCGATCAACGTCGGCATCAGTGATCGGACGTTTGCGACGATTGACTTCGAGTCCTTTGTAGTCGGCGAGTTCCACTTCGGGGAGCACTTCGAGGCCGACGGTGACTGTCAGTGGTTCTTCGCCGAGTTGTTCGAGAGCGGCGCTGTTGTCGAGTTCGACGCTCGGTTCGCCGAGGGCGTTCAATGAATGCTCGCGGATGGCGGTGTTGATTGCTTCCGGGATCAGCTCACGCAGCACTTCGCTTCGGATCTCGCTTTTGTAGCGCGTGCGCACCACGGACGTGGGCGCATGACCGGGACGAAAGCCGGGAACATTGGCGCCCTTGCTGTACTTTTGGCTGATACGATCGTACGCGCTGCGAATCTGCGCGGGCTCGATCTCGATTTTGATCTCCTTACGCGTTGGAGAGACGTCTTTGAGTTCAGTTTTCATTGTTGATTCACTTCAATGGTGCGAAAGGGGGGACTCGAACCCCCACACCTTTCGGTACCAGATCCTAAGTCTGGCGCGTCTGCCAATTCCGCCACTTTCGCATGCGAAAAAGCGCAGAGAAGGATAGCACAGAGGCACGACACTCAAGAAAAGCACCACCGTGCGGCGATTTCGGCGGCACGGCGAATGGGACTTTATTATTTGAACACTTCTAACATTCCCGCGTTTATAATGCTTCAAAGTTCCCCGATTCCTGGACCCAGGAGAAAGATTGTGATCGCCAGCCCCCGCACGTTTCGCTGTCTGAACTGCAATGAGATGATCAACGATAGCATGACGCAGTGTCGCTACTGTTCGGCGACGATCGATCCGGTGGCGGCGCAACTGGTTGCTGAGCGACAGGAGAAGGCGAAACAGGCTTACAGTGATGCGAGTTATCTGCGCACGGCGGTGATCGCGATGTTTGTGTTCCTCGGGATCAGCTTCATCCCATTCGTTAAGGTTTTGGGATGGGGCTTCGTGATTACTTTCTTCGTCGTGCTGGTCTTGTTGGTTCGCTGGATGATGAAGTGTGGCCGGCTCGTGACTAACGATGCTGATTATCTCAGGGCACGGCGCTCGTGGAGACTCTCACTCGTCCTCTGGATCGTTGCCATTCCAATCGGCTTTATCATTCGACCGCTCGTTTACCTTGCATTTGAACTCGCAACACGATAGTCGATCCGCGGCTTACCGAGAAAATCTTTGCCGGTTTGTTTAGTGATGAAGCCGAGTTGTTCGAGCTCGAAGTACGCGCGCTGGATCTCGCCTTTATCGACGGAGAGTTTTTGCGCGAGCGCCGAAGGCGACGGGAGTGACTCACCGGCGGCAAGCGTCTTGTTCCTGATCTGCGACTCGATCTGCTCACGAACCTGCGCGTAGACGGGATTGTGCGACAAGTCTTTCAGCTCGATATTCATAAGATCAGCTAAAGGGTACGAGTGACCTTTGACAGAGAGCGTGGCGAGTCAGGGTCGAGTCCTTTTGCTTCCGCCAACAGCGCGGCGAACAGTTGACCGGGAATGATGTACGGGATCGGCGCGAGAAATTCATCGATGTCGCGCGACATCTCGATCGACCGCGTGCACATACTCGCCGCTTCGGCATCACTCGTGATCGCAAGCGTGTCAGCGTGCAACTCGCGCAGTCGTTCAATCAAGCTTTTGACGCCGGGCAGCATCACACCCGGCGGCGCAAAGAGTATCACCGGAAAATGCCGCTCGACCATCGCCAGTGGACCATGCAGGAAGTCTGCCGACGAGAATCGCTCCGCGACGACGTAGCACGTCTCCATCAGTTTCAGCGCGAGCTCGTACGCGTTCGCGTAAGCAAGACCGCGACCGACGACGACACAATTTTCCATGAACACGTAACGCTGCACGAGCTCGGCGATCGACGTCTTCTGTTCGAGCGCGCCCGCGACGAATTCCGGAATCGCTTCATACGAAAATTGCACCGCGCTCGGCGCCAGCTCCGTCGCGAGCATATAAAAAAGGAGCATCTGGCCCGTGAAAGTCTTCGTGGCGGCGACGGAGCGCTCGCGTCCGCCGTGCGTGAGCAGTATTTCATCGACAAGGTGAGTCATCGAGGAGCCGGGCTCGTTGGTGATGCCGGCCGTGTAAGCGCCGGAGCGACGCGCGTTTTCGAGCACGCGATTGATGTCTTCGCCTTCGCCTGACTGCGAAACGCCGACGACGAGCGCGTGGTCCAGCCGCAGCTCTGCGTTGTAGACCGTGTGAACTGACGGAGCAGAAAGTGAGACGGGAATGCCGGTCGTGATTTCGAGCAGGTAGCGGCCGAAGAGTGCGGCGTTGTCGGAGCTGCCGCGCGCGACGAGGACGATCAGATCGATGTCACGCGATTTGAGTACGTTTCCGAGCTTCGCGATCTTGGCGCGCTCTTCAGCAATCGTGCGCTCGAGCGCGGCCGGCTGCTCGGCGATCTCCGCAAGCATTAGCGACATGTACGGGCTGATACTTTAACATGAATCTGTATTCATCCGTGGTAATCTGTGGTTAATGTCCGCCAAACTTTTTGCGGCAAACCCTGGCCGGCTCGTCTCGCTCGACGTTTTTCGCGGTATCACGGTCGCCGGAATGGTGCTGGTGAATAATCCCGGCACGTGGTCCAGCATCTACTGGCCTCTCGAACACGCCGAGTGGCATGGCTGGACGCCCACCGATCTCGTCTTTCCGTTCTTTCTTTTCATCGTCGGCGTTTCGATCACACTCGCGTTTGCGCGGCGCGTCGAGGAAGGCAGCGTCAAACGAGACCTGTATCTCAAGGTGCTCAAGCGCAGCGCGATCATCTTTGGGCTCGGCCTCTTCCTCAACGGTTTTCCGTATTTTAACTTCGCTACGATACGAATCGCCGGCGTGCTCCAACGCATCGCGGTCTGTTACCTGATCGCTTCACTTATCTTTCTGACAACGAAGATCAGAACACAACTGCTGATCGCGATCGCTTTGCTCATCGCTTATTGCCTCGTGATGACGAAGCTTGCGGCGCCGGGATATGCGCCCGGCGATCTGAGCAAGGAAGGCAGCATCGCGTCCTTTATAGATCGCGTGATCCTGCGGCAGCACATCTGGCGACAGGGCCGCGTCTACGATCCGGAAGGACTGCTCAGCACGATTCCCGCGGTCGTGACGACACTTTGCGGAATTTTTACTGGTTATTGGCTGCGCACCGAGAGATCACGTGATGAGAAAGTGGTGGGGATGTTCGTAGTGGGAGCGATCTGTGTCGCGCTCGGTTGGGCGTGGAACCCGTTCTTCCCGATTAATAAGGCCCTGTGGACCAGTTCGTACGTGCTCTTCACGGCAGGACTGGCGTTGGAGTTTCTCGCGCTGTGTTACTGGGTGATCGATATTCACGGCTATCGACGCTGGGCGTGGCCGTTCGAGGTGTTTGGCGTGAATGCGCTCGCGTTGTTTGTGGGCACGGCGTTGATGGTGAAGTTGATGGCGTTGTTGCACGTGCAGCCGTGGATCTTTCAGAACCTGTTCCTGAGCTGGGCGCAGCCGATCAATGCGTCGCTGTTTTATGCGATCGCGTTTATTTTATTGTGGCTCGTGTTGATGTGGTTGCTGTACCGCAAGCGGATCTATATCAAAGTGTGACCACGGATCAGACGGATTGGTTACGGATTTTTGTAGCCTGGGCCACGCAGCGCCCGACCAGCGAGAACGCCCGTGTGCTGGCCTTTGTCGACACTGAGCTTGCCGTTCACGAGCACGTAGTCGATTCCGATGGGATACTGGTTCGGGGAGTCGAAGGTGGCTTTATCGATGACCTTCGCCGGGTCGAAGATCGTGATGTCCGCAAACATGCCTTCCTTAATCAAGCCACGATCGCGTAAGCCGACACGCGCCGCGGGTGCGCCCGTCATCTTGTGAATCGCCGCTTCAACCGACAACAGCTTCTCATCACGCACATAGCGGCCGAGTATGCGCGGGTAGCTGCCCCAGCCGCGCGGGTGTGACTTCGAGCCTGCGAGTGGGCCATCAGTCGCGCGCGCACCACTGTCAGTGCAGAAGCTGACCACTGGCGACTGCATCGCAGCTTTCATGTCAGCCTCGCTCATCATGAAATAGATCGCGCCGGTTTGGCCGTGGTCGGCAAGGATCAAATCAAATACCGCGTCGAGTGGATCCTTCTTCTGTTCCGCCGCAATTTCTGAAATACGTTTGCCTTGCAACGACTCGAGCTCACGATTCACGACAGCACCGATCAAGACGCCGCTCGGTCCACCGCTGCCGAGATAGATGTTTTCCCACTCCGTTTGGTCCTCAGAGATCTCTTTCTTCAAGCGTTCACGCGTCTGCGGATCGCGCAAACGCGCGAGCATCTTGTCAACGCCGCCTTCCTGCGCCCACGGCGGCAAACACGCGCTCAGCGAGGTGCTGCCTGCGATGTAAGGATAAATATCAGCGGTGATATCGAGTCCGCGATCGCGCGCCTGTTTGATCCGGGCAAGCACGTTCGGCATGCGGCCCCAGTTCTTTTTGTAGGCGGTTTTCAGGTGCCAGATCTCGACCGGGATCTGCGCCTTTTGCGCGATCTCAAAAACCTCATCGAGCGACGCATCGATCGTGTTTGCTTCGCTGCGCTGGTGCGTGGCGTAGATGCCGCCGTACTGATGCGCGACTTTCGCGAGCTCGATCAATTCGGCTGTCTTCGCAAAACGCGCGGGCACGTACTGGAGCGACGTGGACAGACCAAGCGCGCCGTCGCGCATCGCGTCAGCCACCAGCTTCTTCATCTGCTCCAACTCCTGCGCCGTCGGCGGCCGATCGTCGTAACCGATCACGTATTCGCGCACCTGCGTCGCGCCGACAAACGTGCCAAGGTTCACGCCCGAGCCTTGTTTCTCGAGGCGCTTGAAGTATTCGTCGAGCGTGCGCCAGTCGATCGTAAGATTGAAACGCTTAAGAAAGTCTTCCTGCTCTTTGATCTGTCGCTCGTTGATCGGCGCGATCGACTCGCCCTCACCAGTGATCTCGGTCGTGACGCCCATCATCACTTTGCTCATCGCACGCGGATCGATCAGCACGTAGGTTTCTGACTGGCCCAGCATGTCGATGAAGCCCGGCGCGACGACGAGACCCTGCGCGTCGATGGTGCGTGTGGCGGTGGCTTGCGAAAGCTTGCCGATACTGGCGATGCGATCGTTTTTGATGCCGACGTCGGCAACGTAAGCGGCGCGTCCGGAACCGTCGACGATGCGTCCGTTCTTGATCAGAACATCGAACTGCGGTGCTTGAAACATACTGGACCACAGAAAAACACAGATGATGAAAACGGATTTAGATATCAAGGAATCTACTCCTTTGACGGGGATCGGGGAGCATGCAGGTGTCGTATTTGCCGAACACGCGATAACGGTTCGTAGCTACAAAGCGATAGCCGAGATCGCGAAGCGGGCGCGGGACCACTCGAGCGATCGACGACGACGCGCCCCAGAAACCGCCAAGCTCGCGCCCGGCGCGCAGAACCGCGTCAGACCGTTGCAATACCCGCTCGTCCGGCTGATCGTAATTCTCAACAACGTGAACCGTGTCGAGATCCTTCGCGTTGAGACCATGCCGGCCCAGCACCTTCTCCGCGAAGTCGCTTTGCAACGACGCAAAACGTAGTCGACCCTCACGATCGTGCTTCAATAGAAACTGCACCAGACGATTACAGAGCCCGCACACACCATCGTACAGAATAATTGGATTCATCACGGGTTCAGCACGGGCTGATTGGCCGCGCGCAACTGCTCGTTCATCGCGGCGACGTCTTTCGACTTCAACTGGTCCCAATCCGCCATCACCTTTGCCAGCGTCTTCTGCAACTCCGTGGCGGCTGCGACCATCGGTTGTGTCGGCGCCAGATCCGCGTCCTGCAGTTGGTCGAGTAGCGACGAGAAGCCGTTGTTCAAACGCGTCAGGTTCGGTTCGCGGATGTCGATCGTCCCGCCGGGCAGTCCGGGTGAACTGGCGTCGCTCCGTCCTTCACCACCAATCGCCGCGGCTTTCTTGTCCAGCGCATTCAGTGCCTCAGCGAGTGGGCCACGATCGGCCCGTGAAATCGCTTCTCTGATCTGCGCGCGCAGCTTTCTAATCTGCTCGACGGTATCGAACGTCTGCTGCATGCCGCGATACGCTTCGAGCGAGAGAGTGAACTGCTGCGTCAAAGCAGGCAGCGGCGTCTTCACGCGCGGATCGATCTTCACGGTCAATGGTTGAGAACGCGTCTGGCCGTTTGCCGTCAGCTTCACTGTGTAAGTGCCAGGCAGCACTGACGGACCAAGCGGGTACAGCGGCGTGTCGTGCAGGATTGCCGAGATCGGAAAGCCATGTCCGTACGCGGACGGCGGCGCGTACTTCAAATCCCAAACAAACCGCTGCATTCCTTTTTTCGACTCAAGCACCTGCGGCGGTCGAAACCAGTATTCCGGCACGGCGTAGTCAGTCGGATTGATCGGCCTCGGTTTGTCATCACTCGAAAAGCGCCGCACGAGTTGGTTCCTGCTGTCGAAGATCTCGAGCGTCACGGGCGTCGTCGCATCGTTGCGTAAGTAATAATTGATGATCGCGCCGTCCGGCGGATTTTGTCCCGCGGGCTCTTCGGGCGGCAACGGCGTATCCGTGTTGACGTTGCGCTTAACTCGAATCGCCTCCTGCGGCGTGAAGAGATGAACGTCCGAATCGACGATGGCCGCAGTGTATTGCCGCAGCGGCGTGATGTCGTCGAGGATCCAGAACGAGCGCCCGTGCGTGCCGACCACGACGTCGTCATTATGAATCACGAGGTCGCGAATCGACGTCGCCGGCATGTTCAAGCGCAGCGATTGCCAGCTATCGCCATTATTAAAGGACACAAAAACGTTCAGCTCAGTTCCCGCGAACAACAAGCCCGGCCGTTTCGGATCTTCCTTGACCGTGTTGACTGGCCCATCAGGCAGTCCGTTGACGATCTCTTTCCACGTGGCGCCCCCATCCGTCGTGCGATAGATGTGCGGTTTCTGATCGTCGAGCCGGATGCGGTTGACCGCGACGTAAGCGGTGTTGACGTCGGAATGGCTCGCGTCGATCTGCGAGATCTTGCTCCACGAATCGATCGCGGGAGGCGTGACGTTCTTCCAGTTCTTGCCGCCGTCTTTCGTGATGTGGATCAGCCCGTCATCAGTGCCGGCCCAGATCACGTTGACGTCTTTCGGCGACGGCGCAACCGCGTAAATCACGCCACGCCGTTGCTGCGTCGCCATTTCAGGACGGCGAAAGACGCCGATGCTCGCCGGCACGTCCGGTTTCTCGCGCGATAGATCGGGACTGATAATCTCCCAGCTCACACCACCATTCGTCGTCTTGAACAACACGTTGCCCGCGAGATAAAGCACGCGCGGATCGACGGGCGAGAAGAGAATCGGCGCGGTGCGCAGAAACCGATACTTCCCACTGCGCAGAATCTCAGGCGCGACGTTCTGCACCTGGCCCGTCGTGGTATCAAACCGCGTCGCCTTGCCGCCGTAAATCAGATTCGGATGCAGCGGATCGGGCGCGACGTAGCCGTACTCTTCAACCCCAACCGTGCGCCAGTCACGAAACGTGATCGCGCCGTTGTCGCCACGGCTCTTCACGCCCGCGGAGCCGCTCTCCTGCTGGCCGCCGTAAACCCAGTACGGATATTGATTGTCAGTAATGACGTGATAAAACTGCGCGGTCGGTTGGTTGTACCAGGAGCTCCAGGTCTCGCCGCCGTTCACGCTGATGGTTGCGCCCTGGTCCGTGGCGAGCAGCATGATGTCCGGGTTCTCGGGATTGATCCAGAGTGTGTGATAGTCGTCGCCGCCGGGCGCGCCTTTGAACGCCGTCCAAGTCTTGCCGCCGTCAGTCGATTTATACGACGCGATTGAAGCGGTGTAGACGATCTCCTTGTTGCGCGGATCGACGTCGATCTCCGCGAAGTCACTGCCGCGCGACCACGGACGCCGATCGGTGCCGACGTGTCGCCACGATTCGCCAGCATCATCAGAACGATAAATGCCGCCTTGCTGGGTTGCGTCGACGGTCGCATACAGAGTGTTTGAATCGCTCGGCGCGACCGCGATGCCGATGCGTCCGAGACCCTGTTCGAACGTCGGCAGACCTTTTGTCAGTTGATTCCAAGTGTTGCCGCCGTCAGTAGTTTTGTAGAGACCGCTGCCTGGACCTTGCCACGCGCCGTTCTCCCACGGGCCCTGTCGAGCCGACCACAAGTCAGCGTAAATCACTTTCGAGTTCTTCGGATCGAAAGCGAGCGCGATGGCGCCCGTGTTCTCGTCCTTGTAGAGAACTTTCTGCCACGTCTCGCCGCCGTCTGACGATCGAAACACGCCGCGCTGTTCGTTCGCGCCGTAAGGATGACCGAGCGCAGCGACGTAGACGAGGTTTGGGTCGCGAGGATCGACGAGTATAGCGCCGATCTGTTGCGCGTTGCGCAGACCGAGGTGTCGCCACGTCTTGCCGCCGTCAGTCGATTTGTAAATGCCGTCGCCGGTGGAGAGATCAGGCCGCTGAAGTCCTTCGCCACTGCCGACGTAGATCGTTTCCGGTTGCGAAGGTGCGACAGCGAGCGCGCCGATCGAGCCGGTCGGCTGATCGTCGAAGATCGGTTTCCACGTGTGGCCGTAGTCGTTCGTCTTCCAGACGCCGCCGTTATTGACTCCTATATAAAAGACATTCGGCTGGCCGGGCACGCCGGTGGCGCCGACCGTGCGGCCCGCGCGAAACGGGCCAATCATGCGCCACCGCATCGCGAAATCGCCGGCGGCTACTTGTGCGTGAATGACGGGACTGAGAAAGAGCAGGCAGAGAAGCGAACGCAGCGCAAAGTTGATCATCGTGTTTTGACTGGATTACAGGTTCTGCAAGATCGACACGATTTTTACTGCATCCTGCTAATTCTGTAAATCCGGTAATCCCGTCCCGAGGCTCTCCTTTGGTTCGCGCCGGCGGAGTATGAGGGCGGAAATCAACGTCATGATGAGGCCGACGGGCAGCGGCTCGAGAAAAGTAATCGCGAGGTTGAAGAAGATATTGCTGTTGTAGAGAGCCATCATTTGCTTGATCTGGTCGATTTCCTGTGCAATCTGCTCGGGCGACTTACCCGAATTGCGCGCCTCTTGCGTCGCACGAGCCACATACTTCTCGGCGAAGTCGGGCATGAAGTTGTGATAAATGATTTCCCAACTGACGACATAGCAGATCGAGCCGATGAGCATTATTAAAAGGCCGACACCGAGAGCTTTGAGAAAACTGATACGTCCGTCGCCGATTGTGTCTCGGTAAGATCGAATCCCAAAGAACACGAGCAGAAACGCGAGCACCATCGTCGTGTAGCCGATGATGAGGGCTTTGTCAGAGCCGATCTTCTCGAGGAGGGGCAGCGTGATGAACATCATTGCGGACATGATGGCCCCCGAGATCAAACCAAACGTCAAAATGATTCTTTTCATAACAACGTCTCCTTAGCGATGTGGGAAAACTTGGGGCGCACTCTACTTTCGCAGAGCTGGTTTGTCGTCATACTTTCGGGTGATTTCGCGTTTTTACGTGCAAATCATACTTTCGAGTTAAGGGATTAGTCCCATCTCTTTTCCGATCTGTACGGCTTGCGTGCGGCGCCTCGCGCTGAGCTTGTCGAAGAGACGGCTCGAGTGAGTTTTGACAGTGTTTTCGCTGACGAAGAGCTTGTCGGCGATTTCGCGGTTGCTGAGGCCCTGCGCGATCAGCTCGAGGATTTCGAGCTCGCGTTTTGTGATGCCGAGATCTTTGACGCGCGCTTCGTTTACGGAGAAGGGCAGTGCGGCCGCGGGCACGGGCACTTCTTTAACGATCAAAACTTCCTTCTTCTTCGTCAACTTCAACCCGAGCCAAATGCCGAGACCGGCGAAGAGCGCGGCGATGAGTCCGCCATAGATCTCGATCGAATGCTCGACGATGAGAAACCGAAACTCGATCAGCTTGAGCACGACGATTAGAATCCCGCCGGAGACACCGTAGATCAATGTATGTATGAGCGTCTGTCTCTTCACGTGAAATCGGATTTTACAAGATCCGCGTCATCCGCGGTTAAAGTCCTAAAAAATTAGTTGACACGCTTTCATCCGATACCTATACTCCTAAAAACTTAGGAGACAGCGATGGCGCGACCGAAGACCGAGAACCTGACCCCGCTCGAACTCGAGATCATGCACGTCCTCTGGGAAACAGGCCCCGCAAACGTGCAGACAGTCCAGCAAAAACTGAAACGCGAGCTGGCGTATACCACCGTCCAGACGATGCTCAACATCCTCGAGCGCAAGGGCAAAGCTAAACGCACTCTCAAGAATCGCGCTTACTTCTACAAACCCGCCGTCAGTCGCAAACAAGTCGTCGGCAAACACGTCAAAGACGTCGTCGATCGACTCTTCGGCGGCTCGGCGGAAAGCCTAGTGATGAGTCTCGTAGAAACGAAACATCTCACGCCCGAAAAGCTCGCGCGACTGCAGAAGCTGGTCGAACAGGTGAAGGAGGACAAAGCCGATGAGACTGAGTAGCCAACTACTGCTGACGTTTCTGCTGAACGCGTGCTGGCAGATTTTACTCATCACCACTTTCGCCTCTTTCGCTTCGTGGCTATTGCGAAACTCCTTCGCGCGTTACCGACACTGCGTTTGGGCCACTGCGCTCTGTCTTGCGTTTTTCGTTCCCGCATTCACTTCATCGCAGGCGTTCTTCGAAAACGATACGCAAACAAATTCGCCAATCCTGTTCGAACCGCAAACCAGGTCGCCGTTTCCAGTCGAACCCGTGGTGAACCTGCCGCCCACAACGTCTTCCGCGCTCGCCCCAAGCTTCAAGTTGAATCAATCGCTCGGACTGACATTACTCGGAATCTATTTCGCGTTTGTTCTGTACAGCGTTTTCAAGCTGATAAAAGCCTGGCAGGCTACGCGAAATATTCGACGCCGCGCGACTGAGATCGAACCCAACGAAAGCATCGCGGCAGTCATTCGACGCTGCGAATCGGAGTTCGGCACACGCGCCGGATCGGTCAGAGTATTTCGTTCGGAAACGTTGCCGGTTCCTGTCACGACCGGGCTCTTTCATCCCGTGATTATTTTGCCCGAGTCGCTTTTGCACGAAGTCAATGTCGATTTACTCGCTTCTGCGATCGGGCACGAGTTCGTTCATGTGGCGCGCCGCGATTACGTGCTCAATCTAGTTTACGAGTTACTCTTCATTCCGATTTCGTTTCATCCTGCCGCGGCTTTATTACGACGTCGGGTCCGCGAAACCCGTGAACTCTGCTGCGACGAGCTGGTTGCCGAGCGCATCCTGAATGCGGAAGTCTATGCTCGCTCGCTTGTCAGACTTGCCAGCCCTGCACCACCTCTGCGTCGACTCTCCGTTACTACAACCGTAGGCATCGCCGATGCTGACATCCTGGAGGCCAGAATCATGTCCTTGTTAAAGAAACCCAATTCTCATACACGCTGGAAAAGATCGTTGCTGATAGTTGTTTCGTTGTTGTTGCTGGTGCCGTGCGTCGCCGCGGTTGCTTTCGCTATGCGTTTCGACGTGCAGACAAACGCGCAGGAACCTGCCGCTAAGGAACAAGAGAAAGTCGAGATGAAGCGGCGCAAAGAGATGAGCGGCGAAATGAAGGAACGGATGGAAAGTGATCCGCAGTTTCGCGAAGAGCGTGAGCGCAAAGAGCGCGTCGAAATGGAAATGCGCGAGGTTCGCCAGGCTGCGTTAGTTCGGCTCGCGAAGATCAACATGGATCAGGCGATCCAAATCGCGACCAGCCAGCAACCTGGAAAAGTCATCGTTTGCTCGCTCGAAGCCACTAAATGGGAAGCGCCCGGCAAACTCGCGAACGACGGAATCGTTTTTTATCACGTGATGATCGCTAATGAAGGCGAGGCCGGCGCCACCCACCTTTGGGTTAACGCCGTCGACGGCACGGTTATCAAGACCGAGAAAGAATTGCCACGCAAACGCGAGCCATAATCTCAGCCGCCGATTTACGCGGACGAACGCCGATCAAGCCGCTCTCTTCTCTGTTTCTGATCCGCGTTCGTCCGCGTTCGTCCGCGGTTTCAAACTCTCCATCAACTCCGCAAATCCTGGCAGATCGAGTGACTGTGGCCCATCCGAGAGCGCCCGCTCCGGACACGGATGCACTTCAATCAACAACCCATCGGCGCCCGCCGCAACCGCCGCCTTCGACATCGGCGTTATCAAGCTCCGCATCCCAGTGCCATGCGACGGATCAGCCAGCACCGGCAAGTGCGACAACTCCTTCACGAGCGCTACTGCCGCGAGGTCGAGTGTGTTGCGTGTCGCAGTTTCGAAAGTCTTGATGCCGCGCTCGCACAACACCACGTTCGTATTGCCGCCCGCGAGCAGATACTCAGCCGCCAGCAACCACTCCTTCACTGTCGCTGACGGCCCACGTTTCAAAAGCACGGGTTTCGAAACGCACGCGAGCTTGCGCAACAGTGAGAAGTTCTGCATGTTGCGCGCGCCGACCTGCATCACGTCCGCATACTCCTCGACAGTCTCGACGTCCGCCTCACTCATGACTTCCGTCACGATCGGCAGACCAGTCTCTTCGCTCGCTTGTTGCAACAGTCGCAATGCTTCGACGCCGAGTCCCTGAAAGTCGTACGGCGAAGTGCGCGGTTTGTAAGCGCCGCCGCGCAGCATGTTTGCGCCGGAGGCTTTCACCGAGCGTGCCGTCTCCATCAGTTGCTCTTCCGACTCGACCGAGCATGGCCCCGCAATGACAACCACGTCGCCGCCGCCGATCTTCGTGCCGCGCACGTCGACGACGGTGCGAGTTTGTCGCAGTTGCCGGCTCACTAACTTGAACGGGTGGGAGATCTGGATGACTTCGGCGACGCCCGGCGCCGCGCGCAACGCTTCGATTTCCGAGCGTCGCCCGCTGCTGCCGATAGCGCCGATGATGGTGCGTTCCGCGCCCTCGACTACGTGCGCCTGGAAACCACATTCCTTGATGCGGTCGATGATGTGGTTGATTTGGTCGCGGGTTGCGTTGTTTGACATATTGACGATCATGATGCGTGTTCCTTTACTTCGAGTCTGTGTTCGTTCAGGGCTGCGGAGAGCAGAAGAAAGCGAGTGTAGTTTTCCGCGATGTCCTGAATGCTATTGCGAATGATGGTTGCGCCGTAGAGATCGGCCGCGCGTTGTCCGGCAATCGCCGCAAGCTTTGGATCCGCGCGGCGTATTACTTCGGCGACGCTGCCGGCCGTGTCGTCAGCGACGACGCGTTGCAGGTTTGGATGAGTTTCGAAAAAACGGCTGCACTGCGCGAGTGCCGTCGGGTGTGACTGCACGGTTTCGATCGCTTCGAAGCTTGCGCCGGGACAACCGATCAGGTGTTGTTCGATCTTGATTTGAATTTCGTCGAGGATGCTGAGCGATTTTGAGTTGAGTAGATCGACTGAGGGCTTAACGACACCGGCGATGCTGTTCTCAACCGGCGCGAGCACGTAATCAGCGACGCCGCTGTCGAGACTCTCGTAAAGGTCGGCGAAAGTTCTGCGCGGTACGAGCTCGATCTCGGGGCCGAGCAGTTTGAGTGCGGCTTCTTCGCTGAAGGCGCCGCGCTCGCCCTGAAATGCCACCCGTGGGTTTTTCATCGTCGTGGTCATTGCGGGATAGCGGCCTGAACGCGTCGTGATTCGCGAATGATGCGGCGGAAGACTTTGCCGACGGCGCGTTCATCGAGCGGGCCGTCGTTGATTTCCTGTAGCCGTTGCAGCACGTTGCGTTCGCGCTCGGGATCGCAGCAGGGCAGGTCCGCGGCCTGTTTGAGTGCGCCGACTTTGAGGGCGAGACGCGCGCGCATGTTGAGCAATCGCAGGAGCTCCGCGTCGATGTCGTCGATTTCTCTGCGCCAGTGTTCTATGTCCATGATTCCAACTCCGGGCAATAAAAAACCAGCCGCGACTTTTTAGGATCGCGGCTGGCTCGTTGAAGGTATTGTGCTTTCTATCAGGCCGTCAGCACATCGTTTTCAAACTTCGCCGGTCCGCTCTCCTTCGAAAAGAAGTAGCGGAACGTAAAGGCGAAATAGTAAAAATTGCGAGTGCTCATCATGACCTCGGTTACTATAGGTAACGCGCAAAATTTCTGTCAAGGAATATTTGGCCGCGGATGAACGCAGATAGACGCAGATCAGCGTTAATTCGCGTTCATCTGCGGCTTAAGTAATAGTTTGCCAGTGGTTTTTCTACCTTCAAGATCGCGGTGCGCCTGCGCAGCCTCGGCCAGTGGATAGACTTTGTGAATCCGCAGCTTCAGCTCCCCACGCGCGATCGACTGCAACACATCATTCGCGCGCCATTCGAGCTCTTCGCGCGTCGCGGTGTAATGCGCCAACGTCGGGCGCGTGATGAAGAGCGATCCTTTCTGCGATAGCTTGATCAAGTCAAACGGCGGCACCGCGCCACTCGATCCACCAAACAGCACCAGATACCCACGCGGCCGCAGCACATTCAGATCTTTATCAAACGTCGCTTTCCCAACTCCATCGTAAACGACGTGCACGCCCGCTCCATCCGTGAGCCTGCGTGTTTCCGTCTCAAAGTCTGCTTCGGTGTAGACGATACATTCATCTGCACCCGCGTCACGCGCGAGCTGCGCTTTCTCCTGCGTGCCCGCCGTGGCGATCACGCGCGCGCCGATCTGCTTCGCCATCTGGACCAGCAACAACCCGACACCGCCCGCCGCAGCGTGTATCAGCGCCGTCTCGCCTTTCTTCAGCGGATACGAGCTGTGCACGAGATAATGCGCGGTCATGCCTTGCAACATCGCCGCCGCCGCTTGCTCGAAGTCGAGCTCGTCAGGGATCTTCACTAACCGGCTCGCCGGCACCGCCGCGTACTCCGCATAACTTCCCAACGCGCTCGTGTAAGCAACACGATCGCCCGGCTTCAGCGTCGTCACTTCATTTCCGACTTCCGTAACGACGCCCGCGGCTTCCTGTCCGTTCACGAAAGGCAGCGACGTTGGGTAACGACCTTCACGAAAGTAAACGTCGATAAAGTTGATGCCCGACGCTTTGATCTGCACGAGTGCTTCGTCCGAGTTAGGCGCAGGCACCGGGATATCGACCGGCGTCAACACCTCCGGCCCACCGGTTTGCGAAACTTGAATGGCTTGCATGGCCACAGATTACCACGGATAATCCACTTTCTGCCTGGCTCGCAAACCAACCACAATCTGAAAGGAGTTCTCGTGACTAACAAATACAGAGTATTGTCGGCCCTGGCCCTGGTGCTGGCAATCTCGTTATCCGCGCCCCTGTTGGGCCAAAAGAAGTCGCCGGCTTCCGACTCTATCAAGCTTCCCTTCGAGACTTATAAACTCCCGAACGGTCTCACCGTGATCCTTTCCGAGGACCACACCACGCCGACTGTCGCCGTCGACATCTGGTATCACGTCGGCTCAAAGAACGAGACTGCCGGTCGCACCGGTTTCGCGCACCTGTTTGAGCACGTGATGTTCACCGGCTCCGGCCACGTGCCGTACGGATTGCACGACAAACTCACGGAAGGCGTCGGCGGCGGTAACAACGGTTCGACCACCAACGATCGCACCAACTACTACGAGACCATTCCTTCGAACTATCTCGAATCAGCGTTGTGGATGGAGGCGGATCGCATGGGATTCCTGCTCGACAAGCTCGACATCGCGAAGCTCAACGCGCAGCGCGACGTGGTGAAGAACGAGCGCCGGCAGAGTTACGACAACCAGCCGTATGGCCGCGTGAGCGAGATCTTTTCGGGCGCGATGTATCCGAAGGATCATCCTTACTCGTGGCCCGTGATCGGCTCGATGACGGATCTCAGCGCGGCATCCGAAGAAGACGTGAAGGCATTCTTCCGTCTCTACTACGCGCCAAACAATGCGACACTCGCAGTCGTCGGCGACTTCGATCCGAAACAGACGAAGGCGTGGATTCAGAAATATTTTAACGACTTGCCGCAAGGGAAGATGGTCGAGAGGCCGAAAGTTCCGCTCGGTAAACTCGAGGCGAGCAAGCGTTTGGTTTACGAGGATCGCGTGCAAGTGCCGCGACTCTACATCCAATATCCGACAGTCGGCTTCAAGAGTGACGACGACTACGCGCTTTCGGTGATGGGCTCGATTCTTTCCGGCTCGCGGACCGCGCGCCTGACGAAAGCGCTTGTTTACGACACGCAAATCGCGTCGCAGATCGGCGCGTTCCAAAACTCATTCGAAGACGTCGGCGTGTTTCAGGTCGTAGTGATTCCACGTCCTGACCACAGTCTTACCGAGATCGAAGCGGCTGTCGATCAAATCATTCAGAAGTTCGTAACCGAAGGCCCGACTGCCGAAGAGTTGCAAAAAGCGAAGAGCGGCCTCGAGCTGAGTTTCATTCGCGGGCTCGAGTCGAACCTCGGCAAAGCGAATCAATTGATCAATGGCGCGGTCTTTCACGGCAATCCCGGCTATTTCAGCACGGATTATCAGAAGACGCTGGCCGTCACGGCGGCTGATGTTAAGCGCGTCGCGAGTCAGTATCTGACGCGTTCACGCATCGTGCTGAGCGTCGTGCCGAAGGGCAAGAAGGATCAGGCTTCGAAGGCGACCGAGAGTGAAGCCGTCAGCCTTGTCGTTGAAAAGGGAGGTCGATAATGAAAACTCATAGAAAAGCAGTTGCCCTTGCGGCGGCGCTCGTTATCAGTCTCGCGAACATTGCCGCGCTCGCGCAGCAGACGCTCGATCGCACCGTCGTGCCACCGCCTGGGCCGACGCCGGTGCTGCATGTGCCAACGTGGACCAAAACTCAACTCGCAAACGGCGCGACGCTGATCGTCTCGGAGCGTCACAGCCTCCCGCTCGTCTCGTTCACGATCACGTTTCTCGGCGGCGCGAACCAGTTTGAACCGGCTGGGAAACGCGGCGTCGCGTCGATGACGGCGTCGATGTTGTATGAAGGCACTACCACCAAAACCGGCGATCAGATTTCTGATGCTCTGCAACTGTTGGGAACGGGTATCAGCAGCGGTGTCGGCGGCGAGGAAGGATCGATGGGTTTCGTTTCAACCACGAAGAACTTCGATGCGACGCTCGCCATCCTCGCGGACATGATGCTCAACTCGACTTTTCCGGCGGACGCACTCGATCGACTGCGTGGCCGCACGCTCGTGAATTTGACGCAGGCGAAAGATCAACCAGTCGTCGTCGGCGCACAGGTCTTCAACAAGATCCTTTACGGCGATGCGCATCCGTACGGCCAGCGCATGACGGAGACCTCGGTTAAGGCGATCACGCGCGACGATATCGCCGCGTTTGCGAAGTCTTACTTCCAGCCCGGCCGCGCGATCATCACGGTCGTTGGCGACACTACGCCGGTGAAAGCGAAGGCTGCGGTGGAAAAAAGTCTGGCGGCGTGGGCCAAGGCGGGTGATAAGCCGTCGTTCGATTATCCGAAGCTGCCTGAGCTGCAGCCGGCGAAGATCTATCTCATCGACAAGCCCGGCGCCGCGCAGTCAGTCTTTAATATTGGACTGCCTGGTCCGCCGCGCAACACGCCCGACTATTTCGCGCTGCAAGTGCTGAACACGATTCTCGGCGGGCAGTTTCAATCGCGGCTCAATGCGAACATCCGCGAGCAGAAGGGCTACAGCTACGGCGTGAACTCGGGCTTCGGTTACGGCAAAGGCCCGGGCGCGTTTCGTGCCGGTGGCTCGATCTTCTCAGCCAAGACTGACGCCGCGCTGATCGAGTTCATGAAGGAGCTGAAGGGCATAGTCGGTGAGAAGCCGATCACGGACGAGGAGATGAAGACGGCAAAGGAGTCGTTGATTCAGGGCCTGCCGCAGCGTTTCGCGTCTGTGTCGTCAATCAACAGCGCGATCACGTCGCTCGTCACGCAGGGACTGCCGGATGATTACTACCAGCAGTACGCGAAGAACGTCTCGGCGGTGACGAAGGACGACGTGCTGCGCGTCGCCAAGCAGTACATCGACCTGAATCACCTCGCGATCGTGATCGTCGGCGATCGCTCGGCGGTGGAAGCCGCATTGAAAGCCACGAACGTCGCCCCGATCACACTGATCGACATCGAAGGCAACCCCGCGGCGGTTGCACCCGCGCCGAGTAATTAGACGCGGACTTTGAGGGCGTCGTAGTCGAAGACAGTCTGCATCATACGTTGGGCCAGTGGCTCGGGAGCGAGGGAGAGTAAAGTCCTTCGCAGAGCTCTGGCCCAAATGTTTTCCCACTGTCCGACGTTGCCGTAGTAACGCGAGATTCGGGTGAGGGTGGCGGTGCGGAGGTAGCGGAGGCGTTCGTAGGTTCGCAACGCCTGTTCGGAGGGGCCGAGCCTTTCGAAGCAGCGCGCGAGGACGAGCGCATCTTCCATTGACAGGCAGCCGCCCTGGCCGAGGTTGGGTGTGGTGGGATGGATTGCGTCACCGAGAAGTGTCATGCGTCCTGCACCCCAGCGCTTGTTTGGCTCGCGATCAGTCGCGATCGTCTTCAAGATCGACGAAGGCGGCGTCGCCTCGATCAGTTCCACCACGGGCCGGTACCAACCCGCGAACAGATCCGTTAACTGATCCGTCTGATCCGTGTTCGCCGACGCCCACCAGCCCGTGCGTCCTAAGCCAACTGGACCTATCCCGAAACGTTTCCCACGTCCATACAACTCGATTCCGGTCGCGGCCGGGATTGCTGCCGGCGTAATCGGAGAAGTGCCGCGCCAGATCGTGTAGCTGCGATTGAGTGGGTCGCCGTCGTTGATGAGTTGCGAACGCACGCGCGAGTGAACGCCGTCGGCGCCGATCATGAAATCAGCTTCGACAGAGTTGCCGTTTGCGAAGCTCGCGATCATTTTGTCGCCGCGTTGCTCATAACCAACAATCGTGTGTCCGAGATGAATTGACGATTGCGGGAGTGCCTGCCGCAGCGTGCGCTGCAAGTCAGAACGATGAAGAGCGACGGCGGGAGTCTTGCCATCCGAGATGCGAACGCGATTCAACAGGAAACCGTCCTGATCCATCCAGCGCAGCTCAGCGACCACGCCGCCGTAGTGGAGAATCGTCTCGCCCACACCCAAATGTTCGAGCACGCGCATCGCGTTGAGCCACATCGCAATCGCGGCGCCCACGTCGAGCAGTATTGGTGCTTGTTCGAAGACTTCGGCTTGAAAGCCGGACTGTTGGAGTGCGAGAGCGGCAGTTAAACCGCCGATGCCGCCGCCGATGATCGCGATCTGGACCATTCGGCGGAAAGATTGCCACAAAAAGGCACAAAGGAGAAAAAATTAATTATGTGCGTTTTGTGAGTCGTGTTCAGCGAGAGACTTGATGTGCTGCAGCACTCGCGTGTGAATGCCGTCGATGACTTGATCAGACCATAAGTGCCAGTAGGCCGAGGGCCAATATCGATTCTGGTACCACGTCGTTCCTTCCAGCAGCGTCGTGCCGTCCGGCAAAGCCGTCACGTGGAACTGTCCTCGTTTCGCAAGGAAATAATTCTCCAGGTGCGGCGGATGAATGTTTTTGTAGATTGACCACTCCTCCATCGCGGGCGGTTGGCCGACTACATCAAACGCGAGCAGCCGCGGCTGATCCCACACCGTTATCGGCTCGATGAACGCCCCAGTCGAAAACACACAGTGTCGCTCGGCGCCCACGCCTTGCCCGTGCATCTCGGCGCGAATCGGATACGCGATTCCCGTTTTGAACATGGTTTCGGTCGGCGGCGGCAACTCTGAAAACGAAACGACGTGCGTCCAAACGATTTGCGGATCGCTCTTGATCACGATCGACGTCTTTTGCTCGTACAGCGGCGGAGTTTGGCCCACGCTGTACTCGAGGAGAATCAGACCCGGAATCGCGAGGAAGACAACCGACGCCACGCGCAACGTACTCGGCGCAAACGACGAGCGCTTCTGCAGTACCCAACCGATTAGACCGCCGAACAAAGCAATCGGGATCGCGATCGGCAGCGCCATGCCGAGGCAGATGATGCCCTCGATCGCGAACGCCAGCAAAGCAACTCCAACGAGCCCGGTTGAAAGAAGCGCGACGAGCAGGCACCTCGGGAGTGACCGCGGCCCGTGAAAGCCGTAGATCATGGTCGAGTTCAAGCCGAGAAAAAACGGAATGCCGACGAAGAGTCCCCAACCATATTCGCCCAGAGCATTCGTGCTGAAGACGATTTCCAGCGCAGCCAGCAACGCTGTTAGCGTGATTCCGAATACGGCGCTGCCAAATCCGCCTCTGGGAATTAGCCGGCCGATTCTTGATCCGAGCTTCGATCCCTCTACATCTGGCTCGCGTGACGGAATCACACTCAACATCATGAAAAAGATGACGTTGAGAAACGGAATATAGAACAGCATCACGAGCCACAGCGGTAAGCCTGCGTCGCGCAGTCGCTGCAGCGTCATCGCTGTGCCGACGAACATAAACGGCATCGCAAACACCAGCAGCACAACGTAGAACAGCGTATCCTCGGGCTTGAGTCCCTTTATGCCGCCGCCGTGATCGATAAATACCCAGTAACTGATAGGGCTCCACGGGTAACCAAACATCGCCGCCAGCAACCGATCGAGATTATGTTTGACTGCGAGCAGGACCAAACCAGTGCCGAGGTAACGTGCTCGGCCAGCGCGGCCCTCCCAATCGAATATGCTTGAGTCCGACATCTCGTCCTCCTACGAACACCAGCGCAGATCGCCGACGCAGAAAGTGCGTGCGTGGGGCAGGCCATTGCGGATTTGTTCGAGTGTGAATCTGCGCGTCGGCACGAGGTCGTAAGGCACTGGCACCACCGGCGAGCCGGGCTCGACGATACCTTCCGACAGGATACGAACTTGCGCGAGTGAAGTGAGTGGAACCTTCATCAGCCGTTCAAAAACATGAGCCATCAGTTGATGACAGACAACCGGGAGGGGAAACATGAGCGGTTGCTTGCCGACGACTTCACCGACACGACGCACCGCTTCACTCAGGTAGATCTCTTCCGGGCCAAGCAGCGCGATCGTTTGTCGCTTGATGCGTCGATCGACGAGCGCCGCTCGCATCACGTGCACGAGATCTTCAACCGCGAGCGGCCGGATCGTTTTCTCTTTCAGGCCGACGAGACCGAACACGGGAAACGTGTGCAGCGCGTGGCTCAAGTGATCGAGCATGTGATCGCCGCGACCATACACGATGCCGGCTTTGATCACGGTGTAGTCGAGGCCGGAGTTGCGCACGATCTCTTCCGCTTCCCACTTCGACTCGTGGTAAGCGGAACCGCAGCCGGGCCGCGCGCGCAGAAAACTCATCAACACGATCTTCTCGACGCCCGCATTCTTCGCCGCCGCGACGACGTTCCGCGTGCCTTCGACGTGAACGCGTTCATAAGTCTGCTCACCGAGCTCGCGATTGATGCCGGCGCAGTGTGCGACTGCTTTACAGCCTGTGAATGCGGCTGTCAGTTGATCCACGTCATCGAGACTGCTCCACACGATTGCATCGTCGATTCGGTGCCGGCCGATGCGAACTACTTCATGTCCCTCCCCGGTCAGACGATTTGTTAAGTGGCCGCCGACGAAACCCGTTGCACCAGTAATCGCGACTCTCATGTCTTGCTCCTTATGGCTCGCTGTTGTCACCGTCCGGCAACGCTTCTCTGATCTCGTCGACCAGTCGCAGCGCCTGTTTGCGCAGTGGCCGCATAAACGGATTGCTTGCGAGGTGGATCAACTTATCAAGCAGATCGACGGTGTGATCGATCAGCCGGTATGTGCGCCCGTGCTTTGGCGACGAGTCGTGAATCCAAAACAGAACGATGCCCATGCTGTAGACCCAAAGCAGGTAAGGCAGCTCGGCTTTCAGGTCTTTCGGAATGCGTGCGGTTGCGCCTTCAAGCACTTTCGCGAAGAGTTGAATCCCTTGCTGGCGAACCGGATCAGACTCGTCTCCAAACGGATTCAAAGGACTTTCCGGGTTTGCCGCGGTTTTGAAAAGCACGCCCGCAAACTGGTGATACGGTCTCATCGTGTCGATCTTCGTCCGCATCGCGGTCAGCAGGCGTGCTTTCAGCGTCTTCTCGTGCTCGAGTGCCGGCAGTGCGACTTCGATATGACTGTCGTGCAGGCGCTGGTAGAAGGCCTGAATCAGATATTCCTTCGAGCGGAAGTAGTAATACGCGTTACCCAGCGACACGCCGGCCTTTTGCGCCACCGCGCGCATCGTGGTGTTGTCGTACCCGCTCTCACGAAACATCTCGAGGGCAGTCTCGAGGATCAGCGCTTTGGTCTGATCGCCCTTGACCGTCTTCGTAGTCTTCTTTTTAGACTTCGCGCTCATCGACTTAGTCCGGCTGCTCGACTGATCTGGTAACGGTTCTGGGAGATCAACGAAACCACTCGCTTCGTTGTCGGCAACAACTCGGGCGCGGCGAGCCGATACGACCAGTCGCGATATCGCGCCAGCGCCCACAGCACCATCAGCCATGCTTTTGGACCGAAATAGACCCAGCCGTTCTCATTGATCACTGTCAGATCCTGCTTCGTCAGATCGTGATTGAGTTGCGGGTAGCGCCGGCGAGCTTCGTCCGAAGCGCACGGCACGAAGTTGAGCTCGACCAGTTTTAACTGGTCTGCGAGCCACTCGTGCGCGCGCCGGCACAAGCCACATTCAGGATCGTAAAGCACGGTCAGCGTGGACATGGCTTTAGGCCGCCTCCTGCTGAACGGGCGTAAACGCGTCCGGGCCGACGGGTGGCTGATGATGCGCGGTTGAGCGGCGGCGCATACGACTGAAGACGAAGAGATTGAGGAAGTGCATTACGCCGAGCACGAGCAGCACCATGCCGACTTTGAATGAAAGAGCTTCGACGCTTTGCTCGGCCGTTTCAATGACGTAGGTCTTTTCCAGGGCCAGGCTGACGTAGCCGAAGTTAATCAGGTAAAAGCCGACGACGAGCAGGTGATTGACGGAGTCGGCGAGGGCTTCATGGCCGTGGAAGACGTCGACGAGGAAGACGCGGCCGTTCTTGTGGAGGGTGCGGCCTACCCAGATGGTCAGCGCAATGCTGATGGCCAGGTAGATCAGGTATGTGGTTAGTCCGATGGTCATGGTCAGCCTCCTTAAGCTGAATTTGAACACGTTCAACTAGCCGCAGAGTACGCCCGGTTCGGGAGGCTGTCAAGAACTTTTTTGAACGCGTTCAGAAATCAAGCAATATAGGTAGAACATGTCCTATATGACCTGTCATTCGGGTTTTGCGCGCTCCTATGTTATTGTTTGCGGCGCAATGAAAACTTCAAAAGGAGAAACTGATTGGCAGCAGAAGATCTAATCCCCGCTCAAGGCACCATCATCGACAAACAGCCCAACGCCTTCTTCAAAGTCCAGCTCGACAACAGTGATCACGTGGTATTAGCCGCTATTTCCGGCAAGATGCGGAAGAATCGTATCCGGATTCTGGTGGGCGATCGCGTGAGTGTTGAGATGTCGCCGTACGACTTGTCGCGCGGACGAATCACTTACCGGTATAAGTAAGGCCACAAAAGGCACAAAGCACAAAGGCTTACTTGAACTCGAATGACTTGATGTAGGTCAGGAATGAGTCGTTCCACTGCGTCACTGTCTTTTCGGGGCCGACCAGCTTTACGAAATAAGAGCCATTCGGAGTTTCAACCACTGCGGCACGCAGGCGGTAGGCAGGTTTGTTGTTGAAAGTTCCGCTCCCCGGTGCAGTCTCCGCGACGTAAGTCCCCGAGACGTCAACCATCGTCACTTTCAATCCATTCGCGACGAGCTGCTCGTCCTTTGCGCCTTTGGCTGCACTGCCGTCCTCCTGCTTCATCTGGCCGATCCAGCGATCGATGTTCGCCGCAGTCGAACCGCCCTGGCCTGGTCCGAAGTAATAAAGGACTAGCGACGCATCCTCCGTATCGCCGGGCGCCTTCGGCAGTTTGTACTGCGCGACACGCATGCTGGAGGCTCTCTCTTCTTCCACCCAGCCCGGCGGAACTTTGAACTTCAGTTCGCTTTTTTGCGCGGCTGCAAGGCCGTGCGAAGCCAACACAAACGACACGGCGAGCAGAATCAGAAGAGTCGGTTTTTGCATACCGCTCATTTAAGCGCTGACGAAGCGCAATTGCAAAGGATTGCCGTGACGCTGCCGATAGCGGCATGGTAGTATGCCCCTATCATGCGCGCCGACGTCGTTTTAATACGGCTCATATTTACGGCAGCTCTAGTAACAGCGGGATACAAGCTTTCGCCGCTGAAAGACCGCCCGTGGACTTCTGCCATTATGGGCGGGCTGATTGCTCTCTGCATTATTGTTTTTGAGTTGCGGATTCGGCGCGCCACGCTGAAAACCCTCATCGGCGCTGCGGCGGGATCGATACTCGGAATCATCGGCGCTTACCTGATCGGTTCCCTGATCAGTCATCAACACGCCACCGCACTGGAGGAGCCGCTCAAGACTTTCATGACACTCGCCCTCACGTTTTTCATGGCGTATGTCGGGTTGATGGTCGGCGCGGCCAAGGGCGACTATCTCGATCTCTCGGCGCTCGGCGGAATCTTCAGTGACAAAGTTGCGCGGCGCGATCTGAAGATTCTCGACACTTCGGTGATCATCGACGGGCGTATCGCCGACGTCGCTGAGACAGGATTTCTGACCGGCTCGTTAATCATTCCACAGTTTATCCTGCGCGAGTTGCAACAGGTGGCTGACTCACCTGATTCGTCCAAGCGCCAGCGCGGCCGGCGCGGACTCGACATGCTCAATCGTCTTCAGAACAACAGCTCGCTCGACATCCAAATCGTCGAGACTGACTTTCCGTCGGTGCGGGAAGTCGACCTGAAACTGATCGAGCTCGGCAAACAACTCGACGCGGTGATCGTCACGAATGATTTCAATTTGAATAAGGTGTCGCAGTTGCGCGGAGTCAGCGTGCTCAATATTAACGAGTTGGCGAATGCGCTCAAGCCAGTCGTGCTCCCAGGCGAGGCGATGCGGGTTTTCATCCTGAAGGAAGGCAAGGAATACAATCAGGGCGTGGCCTATCTCGACGATGGCACGATGGTGGTGGTTGATAATGCACGCCGTTTGATCGGCAAGAACGCCGACATCGCAGTGACGAGCGTGTTGCAAACAACTGCCGGCAAGATGATCTTCGGCCGTCTCTGGGAAGAAGCGGAAAACGGCGGACACAGCGACATTCATCGCACGAATGGCGCTTCGCGGCGCCAGGTGCGCGACTCGCGCAATGCTCCGGCGCCCGTGCGCATTTCGGAGAGCGAGCCGATCACTGAGAGCTAACTCCGCCAGCACGCCGCCCGGGAAATTCCTAACTCTCTTCATGAACATCGCGATTATTGCCGCTGCCGGCGCCGGCACCCGGATGGCGAGCGATCGGCCCAAGCAGTTTCTGCTGCTCGCAGGAACGCCGGTAATCATTCACACGCTCAAGGTGTTTGAGCAGTGTGAGAGTATTCAGGAAGTGATCGTGGTCCTGCCCGCAGCGGAGTCTGCGGGCTTCCTTTCGCTGGCCGGGAAGCACGGGTTGCGGAAAGTATCGCGTGTGGTTCCCGGTGGCGTGACGCGCGCTGACTCAGTGAAGCGCGGACTGCTGGCGATCCGGGCCGCGACGGCTGAGATCGTTGCCGTGCACGATGGTGTGCGGCCGTTTGTGACTGCCGAAGAGATTGATGCTGTGGTTGCGGCGGCGCAGACTGATGGTGCTGCGATTCTCGTGGCGCCCGTGACGGACACGATCAAGCAGGTTGAGGATCGGCGAGTTGTACAGACTTTGAATCGTGGTGAGTTGCGACGTGCTTTGACGCCGCAGTGCTTTCGTTATGAGTTGCTGCGGCAGGTATACCAGGACGCGGATGTTACGGATCCTTCGGTGACGGATGAGAGCGTGTTGGTGGAGAAGCTTGGAGTTCCGATCAGTGTTATCGAGGGAAGTGCGAGGAATATTAAGATCACGACAGTCGAAGACCTCGCGATTGCGGAAGCGATGTTATGTTACGGATCGGAATAGGGACTGATACGCACCGGCTCGTGGAGGGGCGGGAGCTGATCCTCGGCGGCGTGCGTATCGCTTCTGATCGTGGCGCTGAAGGACACTCGGATGCGGATGCGCTCACGCACGCGATCGCCGACGCGATTCTCGGCGCGCTCTGCGAGGGCGACATCGGAGTTCATTTTCCCGATAAGGATTCACAGTGGAGTGGCGCGAATAGTCTTGAACTGCTTTCGCGGGTGATGTGGTTGGCGCGCGAACGCAGTCTCCACGTGGTGAATGTTGACTCGACAATTTTGCTCGAAAGGCCAAAACTCAGGACCTACGTCGACACGATGCGTGAAAATATCGCGGACATTCTCGGGGTCGACGTCGCGTGTGTGAGTGTGAAGGCAAAGACGGGCGAAGGAGTCGATGCGGTGGGGCAGGGGTTAGCTGTGACCGCTCAGGCCGCTGTGCTGATGGAGAGTAACTAAGGAAACAGCTTGAGACCACAGGACGTCATCAGAAAAAAGAGAGACGGGCGGAGTTTATCGCGTGAAGAGATCGAGTTCTTCATCGCCGGCGTCACCAGCGGCCGCATTGCCGACTACCAGGTCAGCGCCCTCCTCATGGCCATCTACCTGAACGGCATGGACCACGCCGAGCAGCAGGCTTTGACTGAAGCCATGCTCAACTCCGGCAACATCCTCGACTTCTCAGACATTCCCAAACCGAAAGCAGACAAACATTCGACCGGCGGCGTTGGCGATAAGACTTCGATCATCATCGCGCCGCTCGTCGCCGCGTGTGGCGTGTGTGTGCCGATGATCTCCGGTCGCGGCCTGGGCCACACCGGCGGCACGCTCGATAAGCTCGAGTCGATTCCGGGATATCGCGTGGCGTTGAGTGCGACTGAGTTCAAAGACGTGCTCGATAGAGTTGGTTATGCGATGGCCGGGCAGACGGCTGAGCTCGCGCCCGCCGATAAGAAGATGTACGCGTTGCGCGACGCGACCGCCACCGTGGAAGCGATACCGTTGATCGTGGCTTCGATCATCTCGAAGAAGGGCGCGGCGGGCCTTGATGCGATGATAATCGACGTCAAAGTCGGCAACGGCGCGTTCATGCGCGAGGAAGCGCGCGCTGAGGAGCTCGCCCATGCACTCGTCAGCACTGGTAATTCCTGCGGCATCAAGACACGCGCGTTGTTGACTGACATGAACCAGCCGCTTGGCGGCGCAGTCGGAAACTCGGTTGAAGTTCAGGAGTGCATCGAGATCCTCCGTGGCGAAGCAAACGAAGCAGCGCGGCCGGTGCTCGATCTGTCACTCGAGCTTTGCGCGCACATGTTGATGCTGGCGAACGTCGACCAGACGATCGAAGCGGCGCACGCGCGTTTGAACGATGTGCTGACGTCTGGCAGGGCGCTCGAGTGTTTGCGAAGCAACATCGAGGCGCAGGGTGGTGACCCGCGCGTGTGCGATGCGCCAAGACAGTTTCTGCCTTTGGTAAGCGAAAACGTTAAGGTAGAATCCCCGCGCTCCGGCTTCATTACGAGAGTCGACACGACAGAGATTGGGCACGCGATCGCGGCAATCGGCGGCGGGCGCGTGCGCATCGAAGACACAGTGGATCCCACGGTTGGTTTTACTTCCGAGTTGAAACTGGGAGACGAAGTCCGTGAAGGTGATGCGATCGGAATCGTGTACTGCGCGGACGCGGATGCTGCTGCCGAGGCGGCGCGACGGATCCAGGCGTCGTACGAGATTGCAGATGCGCCGCCGAATGAGACGCCGAAGTTAGTGAAGGAAATCGTCAACGAATGAAATATCTAAACGCAGTCGTGCTTTGCCTCGTGGCGTTGTTCGTTTCGAGTTGTGGCGGCACCTCCGCCGCGGAAGACAAATCGAAGCTGAAGGTCGGCATCGTCTTCGACATCGGCGGTAAAGACGATCGCTCCTTCAACGCCGCCGCGTGGGAAGGCGTGCAGCGCGCCGCCAAAGATCTTCCGATCATCCTGCGCGACATCGAGCCCGGCACACCAAACGCCATCGAGCCTGCCATGCGCGCGTTCGCCGAACGCCATTTCGATCTCATCATCGGCGTCGGCTTCGCTCAGGCGCCGATCATGGAGCAGGTCGCGAAAGACTATCCAAACATTCAGTTCGCCATCATCGACGGCGTGAGTAAGTTACCGAATGTTGCGTCGCTTATTTTCAAAGAGCACGAGGGCTCGTATCTCGTCGGCATACTCGCCGCTAAGACTTCGAAGACCGGCACGATCGGTTTTCTCGGCGGCATGGACATCGGGCTGATTCACCGTTTCGCGAAGGGCTACGAAGAAGGCGCGAAGTCCGTTAACCCAAACATCCGCGTGATCGAGAACTACGTCGGCGTCACCGACAGTGCCTGGAACAATCCCGGCAAAGGCAAGGAGCTTTCGCTCGCACAGATTGGCAAAGGCGCTGACGTAATCTTCACTGCCGCAGGCAACTCCGGTCTCGGTGCTTTTGACGCGGTCGAGCAACAAGGCAAGCAGAACGGACGCGCGACGCATTTCGTGATCGGTGTGGATTCGAATCAAAACATGGTGAAGCCGGGCTTTGTGCTCACGAGTATGGTGAAGCGAGTCGACAACGCGGTTTACGACATCGTGAACGACGTTGTGAATCACCGCTTCTCAGCGGGCATCCACGTCTTTGGTCTGGACAAGGACGGCGTCGGCTACGCGATGGACGACTTCAACAAAGACCTCGTTTCTCCCGAGGCGATCCAGGAAGCTGAGACTGCAAAGAAAAAGATCATCGCAAATGAAATCAAGGTCACGGATGCGATGGGCAGCTAAATCCTAACCACGGATTACACGGAAAAGACGGATTGCTTGAACTCCGACAAATAACCAAGCGCTTTGGCGATGTGTTGGCGAACGATCACGTCGACATCGTCGTTAAGCCCGGGACGATCCACGCCATCGTCGGCGAGAATGGCGCCGGAAAGTCGACGGCGATGCGCATCGCCTACGGCTTCTACACTCCCGACAGCGGCGAGATCATCGTCGACGGCCAGGTGCGCGATATCAAGTCGCCTCACGACGCGATCGCACTCGGCATCGGCATGGTCCACCAGCATTTCATGCTCGTCGAGACGATGACAGTCGCTGAGAACATCGTCCTCGGCGCCGAACCGGGCAGCAGTGTCGCGCTCGATCTCAAAAGCGCCGCGTCGCAAATCAGGCAGCTCTCCGAAGAATTCAAGCTCGCCGTCAATCCCAACGAGCCGATCGAACACTTGTCAGTGGGCCAGCAGCAGCGCGTCGAGTTGCTGAAGGCGCTCTATCGTCACGCGAAGCTGTTGATTCTCGACGAGCCGACCGCGGTCCTGACGCCGCTCGAAGTCGAGGAGTTCTTCGTGATCCTGCGACGCATGCGCGAGCAGGGCAAGACGGTCATCATCATCACTCACAAGCTCTCCGAAGTGCTCGCGATCTCGGATGAAGTCACGGTGATGCGCGACGGTCGCGTCGTCGGGCGTGTGCAAACGAAAGATACGAATGCGGCAGAGCTGGCGCGACTGATGGTCGGTCGTGAAGTGTTGCTGCGCGTTGAAAAGCCCGAGCCGAAGATCGGAGACACGGAACTCGAAGTCAAAAACCTGTCAGTCGGTGATATTTCCGGCGCGAAGCGCGTGAATGGTGTGTCGTTTGAAGTTCGTCGCGGCGAAATCGTCGGCATTGCTGGTGTGGAAGGCAATGGTCAGACTGAGCTGATCGAAGCGATAGCTGGACTCGCTGAGCCTTCGCGTATTCTCGGTACGATCAAGTTCGAAGGCAGAGACATCACAACGCTCGGCGCGCGCGTGCGGCGCGAGCTCGGCATCGCCCACATTCCCGAAGATCGTCACCGGCGCGGGCTCTTGCTCGACTTCAGTCTCGCTGAAAACTCGATCCTCGGCGTGCATTATCGCCCGCCGATCGCGCGAGTTTTGATCGACGAGAATGCTGTGCAGCGACGCGCCGCGGAGATCATCCAGGGCTTCGACGTTCGTCCGCCAAACGCCGCACTGCCGGCGCGCGCGCTTTCCGGCGGGAACCAGCAGAAGTTGATCATCGGTCGTGAATATCACGTCGCGCCGAAGCTGCTGCTCGTGTCGCAACCGACGCGCGGTGTCGATATCGGCGCGATCGAGTTCATTCACCGCCAACTGGTGAGTTTGCGTGATAACGGCTGCGCGATCCTGCTCGTGTCCGCCGAGCTCGAGGAAGTGACGAGTCTTTCCGATCGCTTGCTGATCATTCACGAAGGCAAGATCGCGGGCGAGGTCGATCCGAAGAAGGCCACCCTTGAAGAAATCGGGTTGTTGATGACTCGCGGCCACTAAAACCATCTACAGATTACGCAGATTTTTTTCTGTGTAATCTGCGCAATCTGTGGACAAACTGCTTCATATGCCAAAACTAGCGCGTGAGTTCCTGTTTCCCCTGATCGCGGTGGTGGCTGCCTTCATCGTCGGCGGCATTCTCATCCTGATCGTCGGCGACAATCCGTTCGAAGCCTACGGCCTGTTACTCGGCAGCGCTTTGTCGTGGCCCGATGGTATCGGTTACACACTCTTCCTCGCCACGCCGCTCATCTTCACGGGTCTCGCCGTGCTCGTCGGCTTTCGTTGCGGCCTCTTCAACATCGGCGCCGAAGGCCAACTCTATATCGGCGCCTTTGCGACCGCGTGGGTCGGAATCACTTTCGCACATCTAACGCCGTGGCTGCTGATCCCGTTCTGCTTCGCGGCTGCGATACTCAGCGGCGCGTTCTGGGCCGCGATTCCCGGCGTCTTGAAAGCACGATTCGGATCACACGAAGTCATCAACACGATCATGTTGAACTTCATCGCCGTCGCACTCGTCAGCTACTTCACTCAGTATCACTACAAAGTGGGCGGCGATCCGATCATGGAGACGGCGCAGATCGGCGAAGGCGCTCACATCGCGCGGCTCGGCAAGTTTGTGCCCGGCTTTCCGGAACGCATTCCGTTGAATGTCGCATTTCTGCTCGCGCTGCTCTGCTGCCTGCTCGTCTATGTATTTTTGTGGCGCACGAAGTGGGGCTACGAGATCCGCGCTACGGGAAGCAATCCTTCGGCGGCGGAGTACGGCGGCATCTCGATTCGCAAACAGATCGTTTTAGCGATGGCCGTCTCGGGCGCGCTCGCGGGCATGGTCGGCATTAATGAAGTAATGGGCTATCGCTATCGTTACTACGACGGCTTCTCTGACAACTACGGCTTTACGGGTATCGCCGTCGCGCTGCTCGGCCGCAATCATCCGGTCGGTGTGATTCTCGCGGCGCTGTTGTTTGCGGCACTGCAACACGGCGGCATCTACGTCGACGGTTTCTCAGAGCACGTCACGAAGGACATCGTGCAGGTGCTGCAAGGTATCATCATTCTGTTCGTTGCTGCCGAAGCCTTCTTCAGATGGCTGCTCGGAAGAAGAGTCTCGATGCAACGTTTGCGAGCGTAAACTCATGAAAGATATTTTCACTCTTTCGCTCATTGCCTCGACGATCCGTCTCGCGACTCCGCTCGTGCTCGCGGCGCTCGGCGGCCTGTTCTCCGAACGCTCCGGCGTGATCAATATCGCTCTTGAAGGCAAGATGCTCGCGGGCGCGTTCACTGCCGCGGCCGTGACTCATGCCGCTCAGACGACTCTTCACCTCGGCAACGCAAGCCCGTGGGTTGGTCTACTCGCGGGGATGCTCGCAGGGTTGTTCATCGCCGTGATCTATGCGGTGAGTTGTATCAAGTTCAAAGCGGACCAGGTTGTGAGCGGCGCCGCAATCAACATCCTGATGATCGGTATGCCGGGGTTTTTGAGCGGCGCGTTCTTTCTGTCGTCCGGCTCGACGCCACAGATTCCGAAGGACTACTTGTTACCGCAGTCACCGGTCGTGATCGCTGTTGCGATCGCCGTGCTTGTCGCTGTTATTTGGTATGTTGTTTACAAGACGCCGTTTGGTTTGCGGCTCAGATCGGTTGGCGAGAATCCCGAAGCCGCGGATGCTGCTGGTGTGAGTGTTAGCAAGATCAGGTATTCGGGTGTGCTGCTCGCCGGCATACTCGCGGGCATGGGCGGCGCATATCTTTCCATTGGACAGTCGTCGTTGTTTACGAGAAACATGACGGCGGGTCGTGGCTTCATCGCGCTCGCGGCGCTCATCTTCGGCAAGTGGAAACCGGTGCCGACACTCCTCGCGTGTCTCTTGTTTGGTTTCACTGAAGCGGTTTCGATCCAGATGCAGGGCGTTTTCAAGCTCCCGTCGGGCGAAGATATTCCGGTGCAATTCATTCAAATGGTGCCGTACGTCTTGACCATTGTGGTGCTGGCGGGCTTTATTGGATCGTCCCGGCCACCGCGTGCGCTCGGTATTCCGTATCAGAAAGAGAAGTAAATGGTTGAGCGACTGGCAAGCACGAGCCTTTACGAACGCGCCGAACACGCCACCAGGGTCATTCGAGCGCGAATCAGTGTCGAGCCGCGCATCGCGCTCGTGCTCGGCAGTGGGCTGGGGAGTTTCGCCGATGACTTTGACGAAGCGGTCGGCATTCCTTACGAAGAGATACCGGGCTTCGTCCGTTCGACTGCACAGGGTCACGCCGGGCGGCTCGTGATCGGCAAGATCGAGGGCGTTCCCTTACTGGCGATGCAGGGCCGCGTTCATTACTACGAAGGTTACTCACTCGAAGAAGTCACGTTTCCTGTGCGCACGTTTGGTTTGCTTGGTGTGAAAACACTCGTGCTCACGAATGCTGCCGGCGGAATCAACGTGCAGCTAACGCAGGGAGCGTTGATGGTGATCAGCGATCATCTCAACCTCATGGGTGTAAATCCGCTGCGTGGTCCGAATGATGAACGGTTTGGACCACGGTTCCCGGACATGTCGGCAGTCTACTCGCCTGAGTTGCAGGAACTGGTGATCGATGAGGCGCGGGCGATTGGTGTCGAAGTGCGACGCGGAGTCTATGGTGGACTGTCTGGCCCAAGTTACGAGACACCGGCTGAGATTCACTTGCTGCGGGCCCTCGGCGCCGATGCGGTGGGGATGAGCACCGTGCCTGAAGCGATCGTGGCGCGCCACATGGGCCTCGAAGTGCTCGGCATCTCGTGCATCACGAACATGGCAGCGGGTATCAGCGACGAGCCGATCAATCACGAAGAAGTGATGGCCACTGGCGATCGCGTGCGCGAGACCTTCGCGGAGTTGCTGCAACGAGTGATCGGCGCAATAAGTCGCAGGGTCTAAAGGATAAGCAAAGCCATCCTCAGATTACACTGATTCTTCTGTGTAATCTGCGTAATCTGTGGATGGAGTATTTTTCATCATGATAATCGGTATTTCAGGCGGAACGGGCTCCGGCAAGACCACTGTCGCCAATCGCATCCTCGAATCGGTCAGCGCCAGCGAAGTAGTTTTCATCCAGCAGGATTCTTACTACCGCAACGTCAACGACCTGCCGCTCGATTATCGCGGCGTCGCCAACTTCGATCATCCCGACGCGCTCGACAATGAGCTGCTCATCAATCATCTGCGTCGACTAAAATCGGGCGAAGCGATCGAGTTGCCGCTCTACGATTTCAAAACCAACTCGCGTCTGAACGAGACGCGCACAGTCGAACCCAAACCGATCGTCATTCTCGAAGGCATTCTGATCTTCGCCGAGCCGCGTTTGCTCGAGCAGATGGACATCAAGGTCTTTGTCGACACGCCCGACGACATTCGTTTCATTCGCCGTCTGCGGCGCGATCTTGCCGAGCGTGGTCGCACGCTCGATTCAGTTATCGAACAATACATCGGGACGGTCCGGCCCATGCACATGCAGTTTGTCGAGCCGTCCAAACGTCATGCAGACGTAATCATTCCTGAAGGCGGTCATAATCTCGTTAGTATCGATCTGTTGAGCGGAAAAATTCGCGAGAGGCTGGCCAATGCTTTATCAACTGTTGGAGGTCAACTTTGAGCGAAGATATCGAGTCGCTGATCGAAACGGCGAAGCGCGCGCGTTTACAATCAGTGGCGCCGTTTTCAAATTTCCAGGTGGGCGCGGCCGTGAAGACGGCGGATGGCAAGGTTTATACCGGCTGCAACGTCGAGAGCGCGAGTTATGGTTTGACTGTTTGCGCCGAGCGCGTCGCGATCTGGAAGGCGTTGTCGGAAGGTGAACGACAGTTCACGGATCTCGCCGTCGTTGCAGACACCGAGACTTTGACGCCGCCGTGCGGAACGTGTCGTCAGATCATCTGGGAGTTTGCGCGCGGCGCGCGGATCGTGTTCGCGAACCTCGAAGGGAAGAGCGAGGAGTTTCACATTGCGGATCTGCTGCCGCGTGCCTTCGATGCCCGATTCCTGAAAAAGAGCAATGAATAAATTCGCGTCTGTCTTAGTCTACTTAATATTGATGACCACGCTTTCAAATGCCACCGCCCAAACTCGCCGGCAGTCAGTTGATTTGCTGGTGCTCGGTGGCACTGTCGTGACGATGGACCAGACGCGTCGAGTGATCGACAACGGCGGCATCGCGGTGTCGAAGGGCCGCGTCGTCGCGGTTGGTCCACGCGCCGAGATTGAATCGCGCTACACGTCGCGGCAGAAGGTTGTGGCGACGGGCAAGGTCATCACGCCTGGTCTGATCAATGGGCACACGCATGTGCCGATGGTACTGTTTCGTGGTCTGGCGGATGATCTTGATCTGCAGGAGTGGTTGACGAAGTACATCTTTCCCGCTGAAGCGAAGAACGTTACGGAAGAGTTTGTGCGTGTTGGCGCTCGACTCGGGTTGGCGGAGATGATTCGCGGCGGCACGACGACTTACTGCGACATGTACTACTTCGAAGACGCGATCGCGGATGAGACTGCGAAAGCGGGCGTTCGTGGTGTGCTCGGCGAGACGATCATCGACTTTCCGGTCGCTGATAACAAGACGAATGCGGAGGGCATGGCTTACGTCGAGAAGTTCGTCGCGCGCTGGAAAGGTCACGATCTGATCGTTCCGGCGATCGCGCCGCACGCGCCGTACACGGTTTCAGAAGAACATCTCAAAGCCGCGCGCGCGTTTTCCGATCGCACCGGCGTGCCGATCGTGACTCACATTTCCGAGACGAAGCGCGAAGTTGACGACAGTGTGAAAGCGAAAGGCGCGAGCCCTGTCGCTTATCTCGAACGCATCGGGTTCCTGAACGATCACGTCATCGCCGCGCACATGGTTTGGCCGCAGGGAACTGACATCGCGATCCTGAAGCAGCGCGGCGTCGGCGTGGTTCACAATCCGCAGTCAAACATGAAGCTCGCGTCGGGTGTGGCGCCCGTTCCGCGCATGTTGACGGAAAAGCTTTTCATCGGTTTAGGGACGGACGGAGCGGCGTCAAACAACGATCTGAACATGTGGGAAGAGATGGACACGGTCGCGAAGCTGCACAAAGTGTTTACTGGCGATCCGAAAGTGATCTCGGCGCAGGAGGCGTTCGAGCTCGCGACGATTCGCGGCGCCCAGGCGCTGCATCTAGACAAGGAAATCGGCTCACTCGAAACCGGCAAGCGCGCGGATCTCTTAGTGATCGACCGCGACACCCTGAACCAGATCCCGCTCTACAACGTCTACTCCGATCTCGTCTACGCCACGAAAGCCGCCGACGTCGAAACCGTCATCATCAACGGCCGCCTCGTGATGCGCAACCGGCGTTTATTGACACTCAACGAAGCCGCGATAAAGACCGACGCACGCACCTTCCGCGACAAAATCCTCAAATCCCTCAGCACAAGCACCACCCCGTAGTTTTAGCCACAAAGAAGCACAAAAAGCTCAAAATGACTTCTGCCGTTTTGAGCTTTTTGTGCCTCTTTTGGGCTTTGCACAAAAAGTGCAAAGACACGAATCAGAGCGCCAACGGCGCTAAATATGACAGCCAGGGGCAAGCGCGAAGCGCGTCGCGCCTGGAAAAATAACAATCCAATATTCCAGCCCTGAAAGGGCGTAATTGCCTCGGTATTTCGGCCCTTCAGGCCTTAATTTTTTGCGCTCATTGCAACCAGGGGCGACGCGCTTCGCGCTTGCCCCTGGCTGTTATACCCCGCGCCGTTGGCGCTCTGGCCCGACTTTTTGTGCAAAGCCCCTCTTGTGGCTAAAGACCGGTTACGCGCCAACCGAGCAATACAGCACTCACACCACCCACGAAGTAGATGCGAGCGTTAGTTCTGCCCGTGCGCCCGAGCGCCTTCATGAACCGGTCGATTGAGTCGACGCTTACTTTCTCACGCATGCCAGTGCTCGCTCGAAGCTGACGAGGCGTCGAATCAAGGCGTTGTATTTGGAGTGGGCTGAGTCGGGCTCGGAAGCAGACAGGAGGTCGTAGAGGCGGTGCTCGGGATTCGTGGGGAGGTTTTCGGGGAGTTCCAAACCGAGACTGCGGAGCTTGGGTGCGCCGATCGCCACCAGCAGCGCCGGGATGGTCTGCCGTTGGTGCAGCAAATCCTCGAGACCCATCTCGATTAGATCGTTTCCCGGTAATGAATCCATGGACGCATTCTAGCACTCGCCGATAAACTACGCGCCCGGCTTACCGGTAGATTGTGGCCCCTCTTGCCTCATTGGCCGTCTTCCGGCCATAATAGGCTCGTCAAATTGATACCAACTCTAAGCGAGCATAGGCTCGCTTTCTTATTTCAGGAGTCAACAATTTGAGGTCTTTTATCGATTTTCGCCCCTATACCCATGGATTCCTCCCGACAGCTCTTATTCTAATCACAGCCGCTTTCGCGCTTGGCCAGTCGACTGGCTCGGCTGAAGACGCATCCGCCAACACGGTTTCAACCCGAATCGAACGCGCGCGTGCGCTCGCCGCTGTGCACCAGCTCCAGGCCGCCGCCACCGAACTCGAAAACGTTCGCGCCACCGCAAACGACGTGACGCTCCGCAATGTCACGACACTGATGCTGCTGGGCATTTACCTCGAAGACGGAAACTACGGCCGGTCGCAGTCGCTGCTCGAAGAGACATTCCAAAAGCGTGCCGCCCAGAAAGACGAATCGATTCGCACCTACTTCGCAGCCGCCGGCCAGACCATCAACGGCATCCGCGCGCATCTCGCTCGTTACCGCAGTTACGGTATCAACCCTAGCGACGCGAATCTTCCGGCGGAAGCGAACGCCGATCTCGATCGAGTGCGCGGATTGCTCGAGAGAGTGATCGCACAGGCGAAGGAGATCTCGACGGAACAAGGCCGCTCTTACGACGCGCTCGCGTTGCAGGAAGACGTGCTCGGCATTCGCTTGTCACTCGCACGGAACGACGACGATCACGCGAAGTGGCAGACGGAGTACCAGATGGCGCGCGAGAAAATGGCGTCGTCGCAAATTCAGGTCGCGTCGCTCGGCCGCTCGCCCGCGCTTGATGCCGTCACGAACAGAATTCCGAATCCATTTGCGACGAAGCCAGCAGCCGCACCGCCCGCGAATTCCGATGCGCCGCCGGTCGATGTTCCACCTGTGACGACCGCCGCGACTCCCGGATCTGAGCCGCAGTTGGTCAGCACGGGCTTGCTCAGTGGCCGCGAAACGAAGCGCGTGACTCCGTCTTACCCGCCGCAAGCAAAGACTCATAACGTGACTGGAACGGTCCGAGTTTTTGCGATCGTCGACGAAAACGGGAAGATCTGGGTGACCAACTCGGAAGGTCCGATCCTACTCCGGAAAGCCGCTGAGGATGCCGCGCGCGGCTGGACGTTCCCGCCTTCGCTCGTTAACGGCAAACCAGTCCGCCTCGCCGGATACCTCGATTTCGATTTCAAACTGTGAACTCGGATTTACGCGGAGCGTCGCACGCGGATCCGTGCGGGTAGTGTCCTAATCTGATTTTTGGAATTGAACTTGTGGCACAGTATATGATGTGACCGCAAATATGAAACAGTCAGATCCACATAAATCAGGCGCGGGTATTTACTGGTTTCAATTCATGGAGGGAAGCCCTGACCGACGTATCCAGATAGTTAGAGTTCGGAACAACAAGGAATCGTGGGAACCTCCATACTACGAGGTTGATTTTATTGATCCTCCACACCCGTTAAATTGTTCAAATACAAAACCGCTCGATAGCATAAAGGGTAGCTGGTGGGGTCCAATAGAAAAACCAGAGTGATAGACTAAGGCTCTATGCGGAACAAACCAAAAGACCGGGATCTGGGGCTTCCCGGCCTTTTCTTGCCCACTACGGCGCGGAGCAAGATCTATTTACTATCTTCATAGTTTTCGATTAGCTCGATTTCTTTGGCGAGGGCGTCACGAAAGCTGGTAAGGAAATCGATTAGTAAGTTAATCTTTGCAAGTGACTGCCGCCGTCTGGTCTTGTCACCGAGAAAAAATTCGAGTTCAATCCTGCGGCGACAATCGGCAATCGTGAGTACGTTACTGCCCCACGGATTTTCGCCGTTGCGTGACGAATCGATAACGGCTTGAATGTACGACGTAGACAAGGTCGCGGCAGAATTTAGAAACGCGCGTTTGCGAAACGAGAGCAATCTAATCGCCATGTTTGTAACCTCGGAGGATTCAGTTACGTGATACTCGCCCGGTATATCTGGGCGAACAACACAACCTATCAAGCAAGCAGCACGATACTAGCAACTGCTAGTAGCGGATGCAAGTCTCATGGAGGACGCTTCTAATGGCGAAGCGTCCCGTACCCCGAAAGCTCGCTAAGAAGCTCGCGCAGATCCGATCCAATTTAGGATTGAGTCAAACGGAGATGGTCAAGGCGCTCAACTATAAAGCGTCACCGCTTTACCCGGCGCAAATCTCACAGTTTGAAAGCGGCAGGCGTGAGCCGCCGTTAATGGTCCTATTGGCTTATGCGAGGTTGGCGGGAGTCTCAACGGATGCGCTGATTGATGACAAACAGAATATTCCAGCAAGGTAAGAGGCAGAGTCCAGTTTGCCTCCCCGCTACAATCCTTGTTATATAAGCAGTCAAACGCTTCTTTAGCCTCCAAAGAATGGCGTCACCTACTTGCGCGATATGTCAAATCTGACATACTATGAAAAGCCGTCCAGATAAGGATGTGGTATGGTTGGACGGATTTGGTTCTCCGCCCATGAGCAAAGAGGCTTCAAGGGAGGCCGCATTCGCAGTGCGCCGAATCCAGCAGGGAGAGAAGCTTTCCCACCCCTTATCTGATCCGATGCCAGAGATCGGGCCGCGCTGTCACGAGCTTCGGATTAGAGACTCTAATACCACGTGGCGCATCATTTATCGGATAGACGATGACGCAATAGTTCTCGTTTTGGTGTTTGCGAAGAAGACAGGGCAAACCCCAGAAAGCGCAAAGCAGCTTTGCAGGAAACGGCTCAGTAGCTACGATTTAGCGTCTAAGGGTAGGACTTAAACATGGAACAAGCAAAGCGAAAAAGACTGGAAGCTGCTGGATGGCGCGTTGGAACGGCAGCGGAATTTTTCAACTTATCTCCAGCTGAATCGGCGTACCTTGAGATTAGGGTTCGCCTGAGTAATGCGTTAAGGAGTCGCCGTAGTCATAGCGGAATTTCACAGACCGACTTCGCTGAAATCGTGGGATCAAGTCAATCACGCGTTGCAAAAATGGAAAGTAGCGATCCCAGTGTCACAATCGACTTGCTCATAAAAGCCTTGATTGCAACCGGAGCAAGCATCAGAGAGCTCTCTAGAATACTCAGATTCGAGGAACATGCGCCCATCTTCACACAACCCATCATCATCAGTGAGTCAAAGGTGCCGGAAGGGTCGTGGGCCGGGCTTGTGCAGATGACTGAGGAGGCAAGTAACAGCGAAATGGGAGCGCATCTCCAGTAAAGGAGTTAAAACCGCATGGCTGAACCAAAGCGAATCGCCTTGCCTTACAAGGAGTTAGTGGAGTTGATGATAAAGAAGCACGATCTCCACGAAGGCATTTGGGGTCTTTTTGCTAGGTTTGGACTGAATGTATTAAACGCGTCAGTTGAATATGAGGGGGCTCAACAAATTAGGCCGGTCGCGGTCATTCCCTTGGTAGAAATTGGCATCCAAGAATATAAAGCATTGAATGAGATCAGCTTAGACGCGGCAGTTGTGAATCCCCGACAAAAGGCGGCAAAGAAAAGAGGGGCAACAAAAAAGAAATAGCGAAGGACATCCCTTGTGCTGGCGCACGTAATGGAATTTACATCCAAAGGGTCCGTTCGCGCGGTGGGGTTCGATTCCCATGTCCTCCGCAACCAGAACTAAGCTATCACGCCTTGATCGCCTGATTCAGGGTCTGCCGAATCCAGGTTGACAAATCGACGCCGGCGGCTTTTGCCGCCCTTTGATAACTAGCCTTTTCCGTAGGCTGTACACGCGACTGCAATACAATCGCTTTCGCTTCGCCTTTCGGCAATGGTGGCCTACCTACTTTTGGTTTTCTTTCTCGCATTCTTGATCTCCGACGCTATCGCTATTTTGACTGCCGTTTGTGGTGAATCTACGGGCGGCAGTTCTAGGACCGTGAAGTAGCGCCGCCCTCCGCTTTCGGTTGTTGTGTATCCCCATCCGTATCCGCGTTTTGCTTTCGCATGGCCCACAAGATTGAAAACCTCTACATCGCCTTCCCAGATCGTTTCGCCTTGAAACTCTTCGACTACAGGCACACTCTCAAGGTAGGTTGCTTCGCATCCGTGAAGCTTCAAAAAGACGGATTGAATCTCCGCGATATAGTCGCTCATAGAACTGCCTCGACTAGATCGCCATAGGACCAAAAGTTACGCTCGACGCCTGCCGCCATTGCTGGCGTCATCTTCAAACTGGAATGCGTGCGAACGAGGTTGTAGGCCGCGAAGTGAAGCGAAACCGCTGCCTCGAAGTTTTCAAGCTTCTTTGAGAATGCGAGCGTCAATCGGTTCAGACGTTTGACGTGCAAGCGGGTAGAAGCATTGAGACGCTCGACATAGGACGTTGAAACGTACTGTGCTTCGGGGCGTCCCTGAATCCATATCTTCTCGCTAGCGGTGATGCGTGACGGGCTATACTTTCGTTCTGGAGTGCTGTACTTACTCTCATCTGTGCCGTAGGTTTTTACAATCTGCGCGTAATCGACATCCTGCCCATACACAAACTCGATAGCCTCTGCGTATGAGAGCATGGCGTCACTTGAAATCTGAATGCGATTGTTCATGCGCGATTTCAGATCGGCAATAAACTCGATTGTGTTCGGCATGTTGCGCTTGCTGGCAACCTTGTACGAAGGCACAAGCTTAGTCTCCGCATCGATTGCGCAATAGGTCCAAACGTCGCCAAAGGTCGGATCGTCATCTTCGCGCAGGTGCCGGACTTTCTTGCCAACAAATCCCCAGATCTCATCGAGCTCGATGCGGTTGCATCGAGGTTCCGCATTTTCTGATCCAACAACTCAGCACAGCCTTGACCGACGCGAACACCTAAGCGCATGATCGTGTCACGATGAATCCCGGTCATTCTCTCTATAGATCGGATCGAATTACCTTCGGCTAGCGCTGCCGTAACTGCAATCTGTTTGTCTTTGCTCAAATGATTGTTGGACATTGTTTCCGTCTCCGATAGACAATACTGTACTACGGAAACTGTAATCCGTCAACAACAATTTTCGTACTACGGGATTTATTTTCAGGAGTGAACCATGCAAGAAATTGACTTTAGCAATTTGGTGGCTGACCAGTCTGCCGCAGCCTTCATAAAGGCGATGAAGCAGTTAGACTTAGACTGGAAGAACACGCTGCCGGAAGATGCTCAGATTGTTTTCTATATCCTGCTGTCGGGCGGTGGGATGCTTGAAATAGGCCACGTAACGGAAGAGGGATACAACGGACTTCGTATACAAGGCCGGGATGAGCAGGGCGAAATCTACGTGCTAATCGTCCATCAGGCGACGGTACAGATCATGTGCAAGGTGCTCAAGATTACGCCGGAGCACCCGCGCCGACCAATTGGCTTTGGTCCGCATCCGCCGGGACCGCAGGAGACAGAAGCTTCCTAAGTTCTGCCGCCAGTTCTAGCGCGGTCACAATGCCGTAGCTTCCCGGCGTCAACCTCTCAACCTTGCGAAGGTTTTCTTCAATGGTATCTAGTTCTTTGTGTGTCATTTTTTGGAAACCTCAAAAATAAATTCTGAATCTCAGATTAGGACACTACCATCCGTGCGGCTAATCTTGACTAAAAAGTAAGGTTTAGGTTAAGCTGCGTCAGGATAATGATTTAGACGCGCAATGAAGATCTCAGCTCAAGAGGAATATGGCCTGCGCTGCTTGTTGCAGTTAGCCCGTGCGGAAACGCTGGGCGAGTCGTTGACCCTCCCGCAGCTTGGCCGTCTCGAGGGAATTTCGACGGCCAACGCCGGCAAGCTGATGTGGATTTTGAGCAAGGCCGGACTCGTGCAATCCACGCGTGGCATCAAGGGCGGCTACACACTCGCACGGCCCGCCTCCGAGATTCGGCTGAACCAGGTGATACGCGTCCTCGAAGGCGAACCCGCCGAGTCGCATTGCAAGAGCTACGCAGGCGTCCTCGACGCGTGCGTGCACACGGGCGACTGCGGCATTCGCCCGGTGATCATCGAGCTGCACCAGATCGTCGACAACGCCCTCGCCGAAATCACGCTCTCGCAGTTGCTCGGCACCGAGGCGAACGTCGACGCGGCGCTGCATCAGATTCAGGGCATCAGGCAGAAAGATAGTCGAGTTTAGTGATGAGTACAGCAGAACTTTTAGCCAAACAAGAATACAAATACGGCTTCGTCACCGACATCGAGTCGGACGTCATTCCGCGTGGCTTGAACGAAGACACGATTCGTCTGATCGTCGAGAAGAAGAACGAGCCAGAGTGGATGCTCGAGTTTCGTCTGAAAGCTTATCGTCACTGGCTGACGATGACGGAGCCGAAGCACTGGCCCAACCTCAAGTATCCGAAGATTGATTACCAGGACGTCATTTATTACAGCGCGCCGAAACAGAAGCCGACAAAGAAGAGTTTGGACGAAGTCGATCCGGAGCTGCTGCGCACGTTCGAGAAGCTCGGCATTCCGTTGACTGAGCAGAAGCAGCTCGCGGGCGTCGCAGTCGATGCGGTGTTTGACTCAGTCTCGGTGGCGACGACTTACAAAGAGAAGCTCAAGAAGGTTGGCGTGATCTTCTGCTCGTTCACGGAAGCGATCAGAGACTATCCCGAGCTCGTGAAGAAGTATCTCGGCTCAGTTGTGCCGACCAACGACAACTTCTTTGCGGCGCTGAACAGTGCCGTCTTCTCGGATGGAAGTTTCTGTTTCATTCCGAAAGGCGTGCGCTGTCCGATGGAGCTCTCGACTTACTTTCGCATCAACAACGCCGAGTCGGGACAGTTTGAGCGTACGCTCATCGTTGCTGAAGAAGGTTCGCACGTTTCGTATCTCGAAGGCTGCACGGCGCCGAAGTTTGATAAGAACCAGCTTCATGCGGCTGTCGTCGAGCTCGTCGCACTCGACGACGCACAGATCAAATACTCGACAGTGCAAAACTGGTACGCCGGTGACGAAGAAGGACGCGGCGGCATTTACAACTTCGTCACGAAGCGCGGCAAGTGCGCTGGCAAGAACTCGAAGATCTCGTGGACGCAGGTCGAAACCGGATCGGCGATCACGTGGAAGTATCCGTCGTGCATTCTTCAGGGCGACAACTCGATCGGCGAGTTTTACTCGGTGGCGTTGACGAACCACGCGCAACAGGCTGACACCGGTACGAAGATGATTCACCTCGGCAAGAACACGCGCTCGACGATCATTTCGAAGGGCATCGCCGCGGGCCACTCGAACAACAGCTATCGCGGGCTCGTGAAAGTGATGCCGAAGGCCGAAGGCGCGCGTAACTACACGCAGTGCGACTCGATGCTGATCGGATCGACGTGCGGTGCGAACACGTTTCCGTACATCGAAGTGATGAACAACAGCTCGAGCGTCGAGCATGAAGCGTCGACGTCGAAGATCAGCGAGGAGCAGTTGTTCTACTTGCAGCAGCGCGGCATTTCGCAGGAAGACGCGGTGTCGCTGATCATCAATGGTTTCTGTAAGGACGTGTTCCTGCAGTTGCCGATGGAGTTTGCGGTCGAGGCACAGAGATTACTCGGACTCAAGTTGGAAGGTAGCGTAGGGTAACGAATGTTAGAGATTAAAAACTTGCATGCGGGGATTGATGGGAAGGAAATACTTAAAGGCATCAATCTCACGGTTAATAAAGGCGAGATTCACGCGATCATGGGGCCGAATGGTTCCGGGAAATCGACGCTCGCGAAGGTGCTGGCAGGACATCCGCAATACGAAGTGACGGGCGGCGAGATTATCTACGAAGGTCGCAACCTGCTCGAGATGGCGCCTGACGAGCGCGCGCGCGAAGGCATATTCATGGCGTTTCAGTATCCGATCGAAGTGCCGGGCGTTTCGAATGCGCAGTTTCTGCGTCTCGCGTACAACGAGAAGCGCAAGCATCTCGGTGAAGAAGAGCTCGATCCACTCGAGTTCAAGGACCTGCTGAAAGAGCGTGCGAAAGTAGTCGAGATGGAAGCGAGCTTCATGACGCGTTCAGTCAACGAAGGTTTCTCGGGCGGCGAGAAGAAGCGCAACGAGATCCTGCAGATGGCGGTGCTCGAGCCAAAGCTTTCAGTGCTCGACGAGACTGATTCAGGTCTCGACATCGACGCGCTGCGTATCGTCGCGAACGGCGTCAATCAACTGCACACGCCAAACGACGCGATCATCGTCGTCACGCACTACCAGCGTCTCTTGAATTACATCGTTCCGCATTTCGTGCACGTGCTGGCTGATGGGCGTATCGCACGCGAAGGCGGCAAGGAACTGGCGCTCGAGCTCGAATCGAAGGGCTACGACTGGATCAGAACTGTAGACAGCGGAAAAGGAGCGGGCGCGCCGGCGAACTAAGGATGGTTACTGAACTCGTCAAGTCAGAAAATAGTTATCAAGCGGCGTTTCGCTCGGTGCGTGAGTCGTCTCCAACGGTGGCGTGGCTCGAGCTCGTGCGCAGCAGCGCGATGGAGCGGTTCGAGCAGCTCGGATTTCCCTCGGTGAGGGAAGAAGACTGGAAGTACACGAACGTCGCGACGCTCGCGAAGGAAGAGTTTGCGCCGGTTACGAGTGGGTCCACTGACGCGCGTGAAGTTGAGGGTTATCCCGAAACGGCTGAAACTCATCTCGTCGTCGTCGACGGTTTCCTGCGCGAAGACTTATCGACGAAGACCGGTCTCGGCGATGTGGTTGCTATCGATCTCTTCAGCGCAGCCGAAGACGCGCGCTACAACAAGATCGTGCGCAAGTATCTCGCGCGCAACGCCGGCTATCACAACAACGGGCTCGCCGCGCTGAACACGGCTTTCCTGCAATCAGGTGTGTTTCTCTGGATTCCGAAGAACGTGAAGCTCGAAAAGCCCTTGCAGATCACGTTCGTCGCCGACGTTGAGAACGGCGCGAGTTTTCCGCGACTGCTCATCGTTGCTGAAGAAAACAGCTCGGCGACGGTGATCGAGAGTTTCGCGTCGAGCAACGGCGGCAGGTATTTCACGAATGCGATTGCGGAGATCGTGCTGAAAGACGGCGCGCAACTCGAGCACTACCGCGTGCAGCGTGAAAGCAACGATGCTTATCACGTGTCGACGACTTCCGCTGAGCTGGGCCGCGCGAGCCGTTACGATACGACGTCGATCAATCTCGGCGCGCAGCTATCGCGGCACGATATCTCGGTTGTGCTCGACCATGAAGGCGCCGAGACGGCTGTCGATGGACTGTACTTCGTCGGATCGGGTCAGCATAGCGACACGCATTCGGTGATCGATCACAAGCAGCCACATTGCACGAGTCACCAGTTGTACAAAGGCATTCTCGACGGCAACGGCCGTGCGGTCTTCAACGGCAAGGTATTCGTTCGTGAAGGTGCGCAGAAGACGGACGCGCAACAGACGAACAAGAACCTGCTGCTGTCGGAAAAGGCGCGCGTGGATACGAAGCCGCAGCTCGAGATTTATGCGGACGATGTGAAGTGCGCGCACGGCGCGGCAGTCGGGCAGATCGATCCGGAAGAGTTGTTTTATCTCGAAACGCGCGGCATCGGGCCGGAGCTGGGCCGCAGCTTGTTGACGTATGGATTCGCGGAAGAAGTGATCGGGAAGATCAAGATCGAGTCGATCCGCTCGCAGCTTGATGAGTTTGTGCTGCGCCAGTTGGTATCCACAGATTACACGGATTTTTCTGCGTAATCTGCGGACGGCTTTGTGGAGTTGAAAAAATTGAGTAGCGTAATAACATCAGAACTCGCGGTTTCGAACACATGGGACGTTGAACGTATTCGCGCAGACTTCCCCGTCCTGCAACAAACAGTCAACGGCAAACCACTTATCTATCTCGACAACTCCGCTTCCTCCCAGGTTCCGCAAGTCGTCATCGATCGCGGCAGCATCTATCTCGAACAGGAACACTCGAACATTCATCGCGGCGTCCACTATCTCAGCCAGAAAGCCACGACCGCCTACGAAGGCGCGCGCGAAAAGGTGAAGCGCTTCATCAACGCGCGCGACGTTCGCGAGTGCATCTTCGTGCGCGGCGCCACCGAGGGCATCAACCTCGTGATGCACAGCTACGGCCGCAAGTACATCGGCGCCGGCGACGAGATCATCATCTCCGCGATGGAACATCACGCCAACATCGTGCCCTGGCAAATGCTCTGCGAAGAAAAAGGCGCGCGCCTCCGCGTGATTCCGATGAACGACGCGGGCGAGTTGCTGCTCGACGAGTACGATGGCCTGCTGAACGAACGCACTAAACTCGTCGCCGTGATGCACGTCTCGAACGCGCTCGGCACGATCAATCCGATCAAACCGATGATCGCCACCGCGCACAAGTACGGCGTCCCGGTACTGATCGACGGCGCTCAGGCTGCGCCGCACATGCCGATCGACATGCAGGATCTCGACGCTGACTTCTACGTGTTCTCAGGTCACAAGATGTTTGCGCCGACAGGCAGCGGCGTCGTATACGGCAAGCTCGAGCTGCTGGAAAAGATGAACCCGTTTCAGGGTGGTGGCGATATGATCAAGACCGTCACCTTCGAGAAGACCACGTATGCCGAGCCGCCAAACCGCTTCGAAGCGGGCACACCCGCGATCGCGTCGCAGATCGGACTCGGCGCCGCGATCGATTATCTGAACAGCATCGGCCGAGAGGCTGCGGCGGCGTATGAAGCAGAGCTGCTGCGCTACGCAACGGAGAAAGTTTCAGCAATTGAAGGCGTGCGCATCATCGGCACTGCTAAAAACAAAGCGAGTGTGCTGTCGTTCGTGATCGACGATATCCACCCGCACGACATCGGCACGATCCTCGACCAGGAAGGAATCGCAGTTCGCGCCGGTCATCACTGCGCACAGCCCGTGATGCAGCGGTTCAAAGTGCCGGCCACCGCGCGCGCGTCATTTGCTTTTTACAACACGAAGGAAGAGATCGATGTGCTGGCGCGCACGATCCAACGTGTGATTGAGATATTTAGTTAATGTCAGAACTAAGCGAACTCTACCAGCAGGTAATCCTCGACCATAACAAGAAGCCGCGAAACTTTCGCAAGCTCGAAACGGCCAATCACACCGCTGAAGGCTTCAATCCGCTCTGCGGCGATCAACTGACCATCTACCTGAATCTCGAAGACGGCACGGTGAAGGAAGTCGGCTTTGAGGGCTCGGGCTGCGCGATCTCGAAAGCGGCGGCGAGCATGATGACGCAGGCTGTCAAAGGGAAGAGCAAAGAGGAAGCTGAGCACCTGTTCGAGGAGTTTCACTCGATGGTCACGGGCGAGCTCAATGAAGAGACGGAAGCGAACAGTCTCGGCAACTTGAAGATCTTCGCAGGCGTGCGCGAGTTTCCCGTGCGCGTCAAATGCGCCACCCTCCCCTGGCACACGCTCCACGCCGCACTCAATAAAGAAGACCAAGTCTCGACTGAATAGCCGCGGATAACGCGGATTGCCCAACAGATTCAAGTTGAAACAAGTGGGTCTGATCGTGGCTCACGATGAGACACTTTTCCCTCCTTTTAGCTACAAAGAAGCATAAAAAGCTCAAAAACGCTTGCTGATTTTTTGGGCATAAACATTGCACTTCGACTCCTCGCTCGAGAAGTTTTCTTACTGACTTCAACTTATCGCTTCGTCGAGTAGCCGCATTATTTCGGCTCTATCCGGAGGTCTGTCTCCCCCAGGATGAGACCTCTTTCTAAGTCGATTACACCTTGGATCAGTCCGGCCTCAGCAGGCCGCAGTGTGTCTGATGCAGGGAATTCGAAAAGCTTAAAAACAAGGAGAACCACATGAAGGTGAGCCCCACCAATGTTTACCGTGGAACAGCAGGAAAGCTGACTTCCCATCAACCCACTTGTATCTATCGGAACTTTCAATACGCGTGCAGCGCCATGCTAGTCGTCCTGTTCGCGTTCCTGCTGTTGCCCGCCGCTACAGCACAGGCGCAAACCGCGTCGGCGGCCCCAATCACAGGTGAGGTCGAGCGTCTCACATTGAACAGCCAGCAGGATCCGTGGTCCGGCGGCGTCATCGTTGTTGGCGGACAGAACATCATCATCCCGCGCAACCTGCTAATGGATTTGCCGGCTAATCGTCTAACGCTGAGCAAGGTGTTTGCCCAGGCGCCCGCTGCATGTTTGCAGCGCGCTGAGAGCGGCCTGGCGAAAGCTGATGTTTGCAACTCCAGCAGGACAGGCGCCATCGCCACGATTCACGCCAATCGCACCAGCGCCGGAAACGTCATCGCGGGCGATGTCTTCATACAGAAAGGTACTGAGACGGTCAAAGGCAAAGTCACGTACATCAATTACACCGATGGTTACTTTCGCCTGAACGGTATCCTGAACGACGCGAACACCGGCGTCATGGTTCGCCTCAACGATCCGAGTAACCGGCATTCGGTCCAACAGGGGCTCGGCTGCCAAACCGGTTCAGTCAACTGCAGTCCTGATCCGCGTTTCACCCTCGACCCTGACAACTACACGAACACGTTCTCGACTGGTGTCCCCAGTTGTATCCCGAGCACGGTTTCACGTTCGTTCATCGATACCCTCGATCTCGATGGCGACGGCAACACGACTGAGACGCTCTCCACAGCGAGCAGCAGCACCGGCACTGGCGATCTGCTCTGTCCGTCAACGAACCGGACGGCTGATTTGACAGTCGCCGACTCAAGACGCTTTGCGCCGATCCAGATTGGAGACGGCATCGAAGCTGAAGGCAACTTCGAAACGATCAATGACGTGAAGTTCCTCTCCGCGCACACCACGATGGTGAGTCGTGCGCTGGGCACGAGGAACGTCGCCGGCCAGCCTGATTACCTGACTCTCGACGAAGTCGGAATCGATGCTCCGGGCTTTCAAAATCAACGCGCGCGCACGCTCTTCATCGGCTTCGCGAGTCTGAATACCGATGTCATGATCTGGGGGCTTCATTACGACCCGACCAACAACGTGCATGAGTTTCCACTCGCGACCGTAGTTGGTTGCGACAATGCTGGTGGCGCGGGCACTTGCGGACAGAATGGTCTCGCCGCTGGAATCGCCGGCAACATCTGGAAGATCCGCCACGACGTGGATTTCCTCGACCCCGCAACCAAGCCAAGGCTTGATCCTTGTGCTCACCTGCGCGCCGATCCCCGGTTCGCGGCTTCAAACCCGTGTCCGGGCGGCGGCACCTTCGAGGAGCAGTTCGGCATTCTCAGTCCTGTTCCGCACGAGATCATGGCGCGAACAGGCCGCAAGTTTGCTGACGCGACCGGATCGCTCAAGACCATCGATATCCTCGGGAATCCAGCGACCAACGGCGAGTACCTGTTTCCGTTGGGTCTCGGTCTCGGCGGCATCGTTGCGCCGGAGTTCGTAGAGATCGATCTCGACGCGCTTGACACTGCATTCAGCTTCTCCGGTTTGCCCTGGAATCTCGACCGGCGGCTCGGTCCCGGCGGCTGCAATGGTCCATGTGAGACGACCCCGCAACCGCTAGATCCATTCCCGTTCGAAATCTTCGATCCGCGCACGCAGGCTCCCGTTCCGACTGGTGCATATAACGATCCGACGTTCACGGCGAGCGCGCTGACGAACGCGTCTAACCGGATTCTCTCTTATGTGGACGCCACTATCGGCAAATTCAATGGCAACTCCACTGTGCTCGCGTGGCCGCCGGCCAATCCGGCGTTCCAGCCAATCACGCCGACTAACATCTACAAGCCGCAGCCGCTCGTGTGCGATGTAACGGCGCCCACGGCTCCGACAAGCCTCGTCGCGGGAGCACTGAACCCGACGACGATCAATCTTTCATGGTCGGCTTCGACCGATAACATCGGTGTTACTAACTACCTCGTCTTTCGCGACACATTGCCGTCGCCGATCGCCTCGGTGGTTGGAACAGCTTTCTCAGATACCGGACTCACGCCGCTCTCGTCGCACAGTTATCGAGTGATCGCGATCGACGGCGCCGGAAATCTCTCGGGCTTCTCAAACACGGCGACTGCCAACACGCCCGCCGATACGTCAGCTCCGAGTGCACCAACTGATCTAACCGCGGTGGGCTCAAACTCCACCACGATTAATCTCTCGTGGACGGCCTCGACCGATAACGTTGATGTCGTGGGTTACCAGGTCTTCCGTGATGGCGGGACAACCCCCATCGCCACGGTTTCCGTAACCAACTTCTCCGATACCGGCCTTGCAGTTGGCTCGACGCACACCTACACGGTGAAGGCCGTGGACGCTGCGAATAATCAGTCGGGTACGTCGAACACGGTTACGGCCTCGACGCTGGGTAACGACACTACTGCGCCGAGTGCGCCAACAGGTCTGACAGCGACGGGATCACTTTCCAGCACATTGGGATCCTAAGCTTAGAATTCCACGTGGACAAGTTGTCGCG
>JADMIO011210292.1_pt1 | contig 82090 bp, 70 predicted proteins | sample 8958161 | NCBI WGS metagenome assembly JADMIO01 (sample SAMN16585339, study PRJNA669376) | soil metagenome | isolation source: Crop rotation soil | place: USA: Cullars Rotation, Alabama | collected 2011
GCCGCGACTTCAAGTCACGTGAATTCCAAGCTTCGGATCCCACTGTGCTGGAAAGAGCGCCCGGCTGTGGAAGTAGTAGGCCGCATTGACGACCGCGAGCGAGGCCAGCACGGCGAGACAGGCATGTGCGGCGAGCGTCACACGCCCTTCGCTGCTTTGCGGAGCGCGCCAGAGCAGATAGAGGAAGACGGCGAAGAGGACTGGCGCGACGATGAGCATTGAATACTTTCCCAGCAGCGCCAGCCCGGCAGCCGCGCCGACCCACGCGGCCCGCCGCCACGTGCGGCCTTCAATATAGCGGTATAGCGTATAGAAGACGAGCAGGAAGCCCAGCGTTGCCGGGATGTCCGTCTGCACGACGCGCCCATGCGCGAGCACCGTCGGCTCCAGCGCGAAGAGAAAGAGGGCCAGCACGGCGGCACGCGCGCCGAACAGCTCGCGCGCGAAACAGAAGACGAGCAGCCCAAGCGTGAGCGTGAGCAGGGCCGCAGGGATGCGCGTCCAGAATGAGATAGTCTGGAAGCGCGCCCTGTTGTCCTGCCAGAAGCTCTCTTGATATGCCCATGCGCGCTGTGAAGGGTCTGTCAAGGGGGCGACGACCTCTGGCTTCGCTTCGTTGGGCTGGATGAAGAGGAGCGGTACGCCCGCGATCACTTTGCAGAGAGGCGGAAGCTCGTGGACGAGTTGGAAGTTGCCTGCGGCCAGATGGTAGTATGCTGACGGTATCAATACCGTCTCGTCGTTGGTGATGGTCTTTCGCGAAATCGTCGTCAAGAGGTTAGCTGCCATCAAAAGCAGCAGGCAACCTGCAAGCGCTTCGGCCTTGTGTGCGCCCGCAATCTGCCGGGCGTAAGCAAGCGCGGAGGCGATTGACACAGTCGGCCACTTCGCATCAGTCAAGACCTGTTCCTGCTTCAATGACTCATCCATATAGTCTTCGCTCTCGATTGACGCCCGATAGCGTGGTTGCGACTCTGACCACACTCTTTCCGCTTATCTACTTCTTCCCGGCAGTGAGGGGACGAATCATCCTGTGCCCCGATGATGGGTTGATCTTCAACGTTCCGCTACGCGTCGCCGCCGCACGGATAGTGCTGGATGGAAACCTCCCGCTCTGGAATCCTTACCTCTTCAGCGGCATGCCACTGTTCGGCTCAGCGCAGGGAGGACTGCTCTTTCCACTGAACTGGTTCTATCTGTTCTTCAGCGCGCCCGCGGCGACGAACATGATGGTCGTCTCGACCTATATGCTCGCAGCACTCGGCGCTTATCTCTACGCACGACGCAGTGGAGCGAGCATTGCCGGGGCTGCCGTGACGAGTCTCGCATGGCAGTGCGGAGGTTTCCTCGTCGCCCAGCTCAGCCATATCAACATCGTACAGGTGGGAGCCATGCTGCCATGGGTGCTGTGGGCGCTCGACGGTTATGGCGCTGGCCTTGGGCGAAGATGGGGCGTGTTGCTGGCCGTCTTCGTCGCGCTTCAGGTTTTCGCCGGTCACCAGCAGACCCTCGCCTACTCTATCCTGCTGGCTTCGGCCTACGCCATCGTGATGGCCTTCACAGAGGGGCGCTCGCGCGCGCGCCACTTACGTGCGCTCGTTTTTATCGCCGCAGGTCTGGCGCTGGCCGCAGTGCAAATCCTACCGACCTACGAGTTACTGCGCAATAGCCTGCGCGACACTGCGACTTACGACTTCTTCACTTCGTTCTCTATGCCACCACGCTTCGTGCTCTCGCTCCTCGCTCCTTATATCTTAGGGGGCGGAGACGGGCGTCTCTTCCGTGCGCCCTACATCGGCCCTCCGTTCTACGCCGAGTATGTTGCCTACGCGGGTCTGCTGACGCTCATGCTGGCGATGGTCGTGGTGCTCCTGAAGCCGAACGCGCGTACCCTGTTCTGGGCGGCGACGGCGCTGGTGTGTCTAGTGCTCGCGCTCGGCGGCAACGCCCCCTTCGGCCTCTACAGGCTAATTTATCACATCCCTGTTTTGAATCTTTTCCGTGTTCCCGCGCGCCATCTGATGGTAGTTGATTTTGCGCTGGCCGTCCTTGCGGGGCGTGGCCTGACGGCGCTTGGCCGTGCTCGTGACGAGGGCAGAGCTTTGCTCTGCGCGGGAGCGGTCGGCGTCGTGATCCTTCTGTTGACATGCCTCGCGGTGACGTGTTGGCGACCCACGGAATTTCGTCTGGGGCGTGCGGCTCCCGTCAGTTTTTTGCGCGCGCCGGAGTTTTTCGTCCCCGTCGTGATCGCGGCACTCAGCGCATGGGCACTCTGGTTCTACGCTCGAACGCGAGGTAGTTATCGCGCCAACGCCTTGCTGATCGCGGTCCTCGTATTCGATCTCGCGGTGTGGGGACAGTCAAGTGGGTGGCGCGTTAACACCGGCCCAATGCCGGGCTCTGAGTATTGGAGTGTGCCCGAAACAGTCAAGTTACTGCGCGAGCGCGAGCGGCAAGACCCGACCCCTTACAGAATCCTGACAGCGCCGCATACGTTCGACCCGGCGCGCGCCCCTGTCCCGCCCTCGGTCTCACACTCGACTAACTGGGTGCTGTGGACGCAGCCGGACATTTACATGATGCACGGAATAGAGAATGCCGCAGGTTACGATGGCTTCGGGATGGCGCGTTACAGCCGGCTGGCCGGAGAGATGAAAGTGTGGGGGGAATTGACCGATCCCAATTCGACCTTGCGCGGAACAACCAGAGAGCTTGACCTGCTCAACGTGCGATACCTCCTCTCCATGAGGTCAAACCCGAACGCGCCGACGATGGCGGAGCTGCCCACCGCCTTCATTCCGGCGACGCGAGAATTCGGGGGCTTTGTGTTCGCCGAGAACGACCTGAAGTTTCCTGACCTGAGCTCCGGCAAGAACCTGTCGTTCAGCTTGCCGCCGGTTGAGGCCGACCACGTCGCGCTTGTGACATACCTTGCGTGGTCTGAGGAGGTGCCCGATGATACGGTTGTCGCGCATCTACGCCTGTACGCGAGCGACGGACGGGTCTTAGACTTCCCGCTGCGTGCGGGCGCTGACACAGCCGAATGGGCATATGATCGGCCTGATGTACGCTCGCGCATACGGCACAAGCGCGCGCCCGTCGCGACGAGCTATGAAGTAGCGGGCGCGCCGGCGAGCTACGAGGCTCACAGCTACCTTAGCTCGTTCGCGTTTCCCATGAAGATGAAAGTCACGGGCGGGGAGATTACCGTCGAACGGTTCGCGCAGTGGCCCAACTTTTCGCTCAGGGTACAGCGTGTGTCGCTGTCAGACGCAGGCAAGGCATATCCCCTGCGCGACGAGTGGATGCAGTTGGGACAAGAGGCGCGCGCACAGACGCCCGCGCTTCAGGAAGAGAAGGGCGAAGACCGCTGGCGGCTGCTCGGGCGGACGGCGTGGGTGGACATCTACGAGAACAAGCGCGCGTTACCACGCGCGTGGCTCGCCGGCGACGAACGTGCTCTGACTGAGCAGCAGCAGCTTGAAGCCATACGCACAGGCCGTCTGCCGGACGGGCAACCCTGGGATCCTCTTCGAATTGCACTCGTCGAATCACCAACGGGTATCAATAACAACGGATTGGCCGCGCCGGGTCGCGCTGAAGTAACGCGACACGACCCGAACCTCGTCGAAGTGAAGACAGCGTCGGCCGGCCCTGCTCTCCTTATCCTGAGCGAGAACCACTACCCGGGCTGGCGTGCGACCGTTGACGGGCGCGGAGCGGAAGTCCTGCGGGTCAACTACAACCTGCGCGGCGTCGTGCTCCCGGCGGGCGAGCACGCGTTGGAATTCGTCTATCGCCCTAAGTCTATGCTCGCGGGCCTGATCATCTCGCTGCTGGCGCTTGTGCTGCTGGCACTGTGGTGGGCGCGTCTCTTGCCGGAGCGGTGGCCGCGCCGTATTCCACACTCGACAGGAGTAAAATTATGACGCCACCGTCACTGCTGGCACAGCCGCGCTTTATTGATAATCTCGATGACTGCTATTTCTATCACACGATGGAGCTGCCCGACTTCGGCGTCGTCCGCGGGCACTGGGATCTGCGCGGAAGGTTCGATGATTACATAGGGCGTGTTGAGCTGGCCGGTAAATCCGTGCTCGACGTTGGGAGCGCCACAGGCTTCCTCAGTTTCGAGGCGGAAAAGCGTGGCGCAAGCAGCGTGCTCTCGTTCGACATGAGCGATGTCAGACAACAGACGTTCCTCCCCTTTAAAGATAAGCTCTACTTCAGGGATCGAGAGCGTTGGGCCGAGGTGTACGGCGCTGAGATCGAACAGTGGAAGAACGCTTACTGGCTCTGCCACAGGCTGCTTGAGTCAAGGGCAGCGGTCTACTACGGAAACATTTATGCCCTGCCACAGCAACTCGGCTCTTTTGATGTGAGCATCGTCGGAGCGGTGCTCGAACACCTGAGCGATCAGGTGTCGGCGTTGGCTTCAATTTCGCGCCTCACCAGAGAGACGATGATCATTATTACGCCTCTGCTTCAGACGGAGGAACGGATCGCACGGTTCGAGGCATTGGCCTCTGTGCCGGAAGCGGATTTTACATGGTGGACTTATTCGGTCGGAGTCTATCGAGAGGTGTTCGCGATGCTTGGATTCCGCATCGCGGGCATCACCCGCTCGCAGTACTATTATGAGTATGGACGGCGCTTTGAAGAGAGGCACACAATCGTCGCCGTCAGAACCTAGAGGCGTGCCGTTTCGCGTCAGCGGAAAGGGCCTCGCTCCTCAACACCGCAGCTCAAGAGGCGCTGACGCGAAGCTCGTGTTTGAGAGTGGGCGATCCCAGATCATCAAACCACGCGAGATGCTCCGACAGCATATCGAATTCGAGGAAATACCTGCCGGACTCCTTTGGCGCTCGCATGGCTATTTCCAGAGTGTCGGCTTCGCCGGGCAAGAGGTCTCTGTTCAGCACAGCACCGGCATAATACCGGAACAACTCTTCTTCGCTTTCGTCAAGCAGGTGCGCTGTGAGACGAACCGCTCCCTTCTCCGTTCCGGCTTCTCCGGCGGCGAGCCAACGCGCCCAGCCGGTATTTTTGACCCGTAGACGAAAGCGCAGCTCGGCATCAGGAGCGCAGACGCTTGTCCCGTCTTCGAGTGTGAGAGCGGCCGCGAGATGATTTAAGGTAGTGCTGTCAGAGTAGAGCTGCCGTTTACGGCAGAGAAAAACTGCGCGGCCCTCAGGCGTGCGATTGAACAACTCGACCTCGTCAAATCCAACGCTGCGCAGTAAAGCCTCAAGACAGTCCACGCTCGGATAGAACCAGTTGTAGACGGGTTCTTTGGCATCGGACGAGTTCTCCAGATAAGCCAGAGGATGAAGCTTCTGCTCCTCGCGTTTCAGACGATGCATGAAAGAGCGCAGACGCGATGCCTCCTTGTCCGTCGAGATGATCGCCGTTTCGATGATGAGCAGCTCGCGCGTGACGAGGTAGAGCTTTTCCAGAGCCAGCACCAGATGCTTGCAGTGATAGATCAGACCCAGCGCCAGCGTCAGGTCAAACGTTCCCGTCAGACGCGGGTCCAGATCATAAACGGACATTCGACGATATTCGATCTCCAGACCGAGTGCGCGCCGGACAAACTTCGCCTGTTGAATGTGATGGCGCTGCGCGTCAACGCCCATGACCGTAGCTGCCCCGCGCCCTTTGACGGCAATCGAGTAAAACCCTGCGTTGCAGCCGACATCCAGCACGCTCTTCCCGGAAAGATCCATCGGCAAACATCGCTCGATGATCTTCCAGTAACCCAGCGGATGATCCGCATCTTCCCCGGCGCTGCTCTCGGTCTTGGTCGTCACGTCATGCCCCAGCTCTATTTTATGAAACCATGGCTGGAGTCTCTGCACACCGGCCAGCATCTCTTCTCGCGTCATTCGTCTTTCCTTTACCTCAGGCGTCATGTTCATCTCAATTTCATTGCCGACCGTTCTTATTGCACAGGCAGCGGCAGGACGAGCGGGCGCGAGCCGTTCTGCTCGAACCAGCAGACATGCTGCGAGACGAGGTCTATTTTCAGAGTGTAGGAGCCGGGCTTGCGCGGTGCGTGCAGTTCGAGCGAGAGGCGCGCGCTTTCGCCGGAAACAAGAGCGCGCGTGAGCGGCGGGTCGCCGTGTGACTCGAACACCGTGTCGCCCGCTACGTTGGTGATCCTGACGCCGATCATCACTGCTCCCCTGATGGTCGCGGGGCCCGTCAGCCAGAGCGCATCGCCTGTGTTCTCGACCGTCAGCTGTAGATTGAGCGCTGCGTCGGGAGCGGACTTTCCCGGCCACTCGTTATCCAGAGTCAGGCGCGCGCGAAGCCCTTCCGCCCGGCGGCTGTCGCGCACAGGCCTGGCCGAATCCTTTGCCGAGACCTTTTTGCAGAGCAGGTAATTGACTTCCGGGTGCGCTACCGCCACGCGCTGATCTTCTATCAGCTCCCTGTGAAACAGGCCGTTGATACTCACATAATCTCCGACGATGGCCAAGCCGTTCTGCTTCAGCAGACTGTTCAGATAGTCGCGGCTGAAAGGCGATTCAAGCGTCCCGTACTCTCGCATAGTATCGAGCAACTCTCTCTCCCCGGCTGAGCCTTCTGCGGGTCTGTCGCCTTCCAGAATAAAGAGGAGGCCTCCGTGATTGAGCATCTGCGCCAGATGCCTGACGGTCGCGTGCTCATCTTCAAAATGATGCAGCGTGTCGTAACAGATGACGGCGTCAAAGGTTTCGCCGGGAAGCGGCCCCGTCTCTATATCGTGCGTTTGAAACCGGTAGCGTAGAGGAGTTTCGTGATCCACTGGAAAGGAGACGCGGCGCAGACGCTCCTCGGCCATCTCTATCAAATCCGGGCTGATGTCTATGCCCGTCACGTCGTACCCGAGCCGCGCCAGATATTCCGAGAGCCACCCCGAACCGCATCCGACATCCAGAATGCGGCTGCCTGACGGAAGGCCAAGGGTATGCGTGATGTTGGCGAAGTCGCAGAAGTGCCGATACGTTTCCACATCGAGCCCGTCGCCCGAATATTTACGCGGTCTTCGGGCGAGGTTATAGAAGGGCTTCGTCAGCAGGTAATGGCGACGGTCCGCATCAAGACGATGTGGATACTCTAAAGCCGCCTGCTTGTAATCAATCCCGTCGAGCTTGCGCAGCCGACCCTGCCGTGCCGTTGATCGCCGCGCCACAGTCTTTACTGTCTCCACTTCTGCCGTCTCTGCCTGTAAAGTGGCGGCGGCGCTGCCTTCAACTTTGAGAGCGGCGGCGGGGGCTAGCTCAGCGACCGTCGCCGCCAACTCACTCATGAAATCTTCATCACGCTCATCTATGCCCAGCTGCGCAAGCTCAAGCGCGACGCCGCGCACGAACCGGCGGCGAGCGCGTCCGGCCACGACCTCTTCAATAAAAGAGAGGTATGCGTCGGCGCTTTTCTCAATCGAATGAGACGAGAGCACATAGCGCCTGGCGTTAGCGCCGATGCTCGCGCGTAGCGGCGCATCCTCGATCAGTCTTTTCAGAAAGGCCCGAAGCATCGCATCCGCGCACTCATCCATCTCTATTTTGACGACCGCGTTGTCCGGCAGCTCTGAAAACCAGCCGACGTTGGAGACAATCGCGGGCACGCCCGCGGCCATGATTCGGCACAGACTGCCGGATGTTTCGCCGACTGTGCTTTCACGCAGATTGATGGCGATGTCTGTGGCCGCAATGCGCTGCTTGAACTGCTCGATCGAAACGTAACCCGTGACCGCCACACAATCCTTCAAGCCATAAGAACGGATGAGCTCGCCCACGTCGAAAAAGGTGCTCGGTTCGCCGACCAGAGTGTAATTAAAGAGGTATCCCTCCCGTCGCAGACCTGCCAGCACGCGACAGGTGCGTTCGATGCCCTTCTCCGGCGTGGCGTGTCCGAAGGATGCGATCTGCACCACTGCATTTTCGGCCTCGCCCGTTGATGCCGGCCGACCCCTTCCGATCATGTCAGGTGTGACGTGGTGATTGATTCGTGTGATCGGGGTGACGGGAACGATCTGTTCCAAACGCCGGCGGCTCCACTCCGAATGGACGATGATCGCTTCAGCCGTCTGGGCCAGTCGCCGGTTGAGCGGGAAGGCTAGTGGCTCGGCCATGTGCGCCGGCTTGAGTCCTTCGGAGAGCGCCGCTTCGGCCTGCGCACGAGCTTGAAGGCCGTGGCAAGCTTCCATCTCTTCCAGATAGCTGTCCATCCTCCCGCGTTCATAAGCCATGTAATAGAAGAAGAATTGAAAAGCGAAATCATGGAAAACGACGATGCCCGGATGCTCTCGCATGCACTGGTATATCCCTGCGTGATAACGCGGATCGTTGCCCATGTGATAGAGAACCGCGTCGTACTCTGAAAGCTGCCTGAGCGCGGCCGGGTCTCTTTTGTAATCGAAACAGGTAAAGCTTTTGAGCAACTCTTCATTTGCAGGTCTGAACCCGTCAATGAAGAGATCGACGTGGGCGCGCGCCGCCAGTTCAGGCAGCAGCTCTTCGCTGTAATCGGAGATTCCTGATTTCTGCGGATTAAGCGGGCTGAAGAAGGCCAGTCTCATATACGGCTACTCTAAATAACGGTGTGGATATAGAATGGATAGAAAAGGTAGAACTGTCAATACGGAAGAGCGCGCCGCGTGCGTAAGATGCGTGCCGCTTCGAGCTGAGGCACAATGATAGCGCTGCTTTTTCTCACAGGGGCAACCCTTTTGGGGAGCGGCCTTGTTCGTCTTATGACGGGCAGGCTGCTCAATCATGCGGAGCAGGCGCTCTGGGGAATGGTCGTCGGATGGACGCTCTCGACGGGCGTGGCCTATTTGATGGCGCGCGCTCTCGGCAACCTGACGCTCGAATTAATCCTCGCGCTCACGGCTCTCTTGTGGGTTGCGGCCATCATCCTCTGTTTCGGTGCGCTCAAGGGCTTCCTGCGCCAGCGTAGCCGGAACGTGCGCGCGTTATGGCGACCGGGGTACGCAGGGTTGCTCGTCGTGCTCCTGCTGTTTGCGCCCGTCTTCTTTGAGTTGTTCCGCACACGCATGCTGCCAAAAGGGGCGGGCGGAATATATTCCGGGGGAGGCAGCACATGGTTCGACATCAACCTGCATCTTGCAATCAGCACGTCGTTTCTCTACGGACGTAATTACCCTCCGGTCTACACACCGTTTCCTCCCGCGCCGCTTGTCTATCCATTTCTACCCGATTTCCAGACGGCCCTGCTCGTCGGCGCGGGCCTTGATCTTCACGGCGCGCTGACGCTTACAGGCGTCGCGCTGGCGCTCGCCATCGTGGGACTCTTCTACTCGTTGGCCCAACGTATAGGGCAACAGCCGCCACAACATTTTGGCGCACGCGCGCAGTGGAGCGCGTGCCTCGCCACGATTCTTTTTCTCCTGAACGGAGGGCTGGGATTTCTCTACTTCTTCCGGGACTGGCGGCGGAGCGCAAAGAGCTTTCCTGATTTCTGGTCGCACATGGAAACCAACTATGCCCACATGGCCGCAGAGGGAATTCGATGGGCCAATCTCATCAGCGACGGCCTTCTCCCGCAGCGGCCGATCCTCTACGGCCTGTCCATAGCGTTGATCTGCATTACGTCGTTCGCCATCATCTGGCAGGAAGACTCAAAGGGCGGGAGATGGAGCGGCTGGCGTTGCCTGCTCGGCGCAGGTCTGTTAGCGGGCGTGCTGCCCTTCTTCCACGTACACTCCTACGTCGCCGTCGGCCTCGTCAGCATCGCACTTTTTACGCTGCGCCCGCGCCGCGTATGGCTGGTCTTCTTCGCCCCCGCCCTCGTGTTGGCGCTCCCACGGCTCGTCCCTCTGATGGGCCATGTGGGTCAGGGGTTCTTCCGACTTCGATGGGGAGGCTTGAACGCGACGAGCTGGCCGCTCTACTGGTTTCGCAACATAGGCTTGCCGCTGCTGCTCATTTTCCCGGCATACTTCAGTGCGCCCGCCGAGTGGCGCAGATTCTATCTGGCCTTCGTCGCGCTCCTACTCTTCAGCCTGCTCGTCATTATCTCTCCTAACGACTTTGATAACATCAAGCTGATCTATTACTGGTACGCGATGACGTGCGTGCTCATCGCCAACTGGCTCGTGAAGCTCAAGGTCGTCTATCGCCAACGCGTCGTTGCCGCTCTCCTCTTCATCGCTTCAATTGCAACCGGCGCGCTCGCCCTGCAATACGAGAGGCTGGATCGCAAGCTGCTCTTCAGCGATGAGGAGCTGGCCGCCGCCCTTTTCATCCGCGAGCACACGGGCCCACACACGCTTTTCCTGACCGCTCCGGCCTTTAACCAGCCCGCGCTTTGTCTGGCCGGACGCGCGGTCGTGCGCGCGAATACAGATTGGCTCTGGAGTCATGGCTATGCATTTCAAGAGCGCGAGGCGGATGTCAAAACCATCTACGCAGGAGAGGCGGAAGCCGGCGAGTTGCTGCGCTACTACGACGTCGAGTATGTCTATCTTGGCCAGAAGGAGCGAGACGACCTGCACGCCAACGAGAGCTTCTTTAAGCAAAACTTTCCCGCCATCTTCCGCAGCGACCACATCACCATCTATGACACGCGCGCTCTGACGGAGAGTGCGGCTGGCTCAAGCGTGAGCGCGCGGGGAGCTACTGCTACTGCTGCGCCGCGCGAGCTCGCCTCAAGAATTGAGAAAGACCCTTATCAATGGCTCGTCGAATTTCCGCGCGCAGGCTACGCCGTCTATCGCTACTACGTGGCCGCGTTCGGACGCAAACCCCGCTATGAGGAGATGCTTGAAGATCTGAGGGCAACGGGGCGTGGCGTCTATGTCGGCGCGAACGGGTGGGAGCAGGCGCTGGAGAATAACAGGGCCGCGCTGGCCGCAGCTCTTGCGGGCCGCGCCGATTTCAAGACGCTTTACGACGCTCAAACGAACGCGCAATATGTGGACGCGCTCTATCGAAACGCAGGCGTCCAGCCATCTACGCGCGAGCGCTCGGAGGCAATCGCGGCTCTAGACGCCCGGGCAAAGACGCGCGCCGCAGTGCTTGAAAGCGTCGCCGACAACCGGCAGCTTTATAAAAGGGAATACAACGCGGCATACGTGCTGATGCACTACTTCGGCTACCTGCGCCGAGCTCCCGACGATGCGCCGGACGGCCATCCGGCAGGCTTCAACTTCTGGCTCGACAATCTTAACCGAACCGGAGATTATCGCAGCCTCAGCCGCGCCTTCTTAGAATCAGGCGAGTACAAAGATCAGATTGAAAAGAGGACCGGCAATACCTCTCGACCGTGATGGTTCACTCGGGCCGCCTGCGAAAAATGAACATAGGTAAGATAATTCTTCCGGCGCGCGCGCTGCGCCGCTCGTCGCTCATCGCCTTGCTTGTGCTGGCGCTCGGAGCGGCCCTCTACATGCGCAGCGTGACGACCAATCCCCCGGGCTTCTATATTGACGAATCCTCCATCGCCTACAATGCTCACTGTATCTCACGCAACGGCCGCGATGAGTACGGCGTGCGGTGGCCGCTCTACTTCAAGGCTTTCGGCGAATATAAGAATCCGACGTACATCTATCTTCTGGCAGCCCTCTTTCGTCTCTTTGGCCCGAGCATCTTCCTCGCACGCATGGTGAGCGCTGCGGCAGGGCTGGCGGCAGCCCTCCTGCTCGGACTTTTAGCCGTCCGGCTCACAGGTCGAAAAGGGCTCGGCGCTGTGTTGGCAACGAGCGCGATGTTGACGCCATGGCTCTTCGAGAACAGCCGCACGGTCTTCGAGGTAGCTCTTTATCCGCTCGTCCTTCTGATTTTCCTGCTCGTTCTTTATCAGGCCAGCCGCAAAGTCCGCTGGGGAGCCTGCGAGGTTAGCTGTTTGGCCATGGCGCTGGCGCTCGTGACCTATACCTATAGCGTCGGAAGGCTGCTCGGGCCGATGCTCGCCGTGGGTTTCGTGCTCTTTGTCTCGCGCCGTCGCTGGTGGGGCGTGGTTCTGGTCTGGCTCGCTTATCTCTTGACGCTGTGCCCTCTATTCGTTTTCAGCCACCGCAACCCGGGAGCGCTCACCGTTAGATTCAATGCGTTGACATACCTCGAACCGCAGAGCGGCGTGACGAAAACAGCGTGGCTCTTCATCAGGCACTACGTCGGAAATCTCTCTCCGTGGAAGCTGCTGGTGAGCGGCGGCTCTGACCTGCGGGATCATGTGACGGGGATGGGGATGCTGCTGGCCGCAACGCTCGTGCTGGCGTCTTTGGGCATCCTCCTGATCGTCCGTTTTCACAGGCATGACCGCTGGTGGCAATTTATCCTTTACGGTCTGGCCGCTTCGCTCGTACCGGCTTCACTGACGACGAACGAATTCCCCATTCTGCGACTCGTGGCGTTTCCGGTCTTTCTGCTGGTGCTGACCATTCCTGCGTGGTCATATCTCCGGGACGCAGCCGTTGAAGCACAAGCCGCACGTGACAGCCGCGCAGGCTACGACAGGAGAGCTTATCTCCTCTCTCTCTTCAAACGCACGGCGCTGCCTGCGCTGATCGTCTTAACCCTCTTGCAGGGCGCAATCTTTCAATGGCTGTTTGAGCAAAGAGGGCCGAAGCGCGGTTATATTTTCGACTCACACTATCCGCGAGTTCTGGCGACGGCTCTCTCCTTCGGGCGCACGCCCATCTACCTCTCAGATCGCACGGGGGCATCAGGTTATATACAGGCTTACTGGTACGCTGTGCTCTCGGGCATTGATACCACCCGCTTAAACAGGCTTCCGGCCGGGGCTGTGCCGCCCGACGATGCTCTGGTCATCAGCACGGCGGAGGGCTGCTCTGATTGTCTGGTTCTACTCAAGTCTGTTCAGTACATCGTCTATCTTTCCGGCAGAGGATTCTCGCCCGCGCCGCACGCGCCTCTGCCCGAGGACGGATACCGAGCGAGACTTTCATTATCGAATGAGGTGGCGACGCTTCAGGTGCGGCAGAGGCAAACACTCAGCGTGAGAGTTGAGAATGTGAGCAGTGCTGTCTGGTCAGCCTACGGCGAAGGTGACGGAAAGTATGCCGTTATTTTGCGCGGCCTCTGGCTGCGCTCTGATGAGGCTCTAGAGGCGGATCAGGAGGAGAGCGCAAGCACATTGCCCGCAGACCTCAGCCCGCGCCAGAGCGTCCTTGTCCCGCTTGAGGTCACAGCTCCACCGTTGCCGGGCGATTACATTCTGAAGATAGACCTTGCACAGAATCATGCTTCGTGGTTCGTGCGCCCACCTGATCTTGATGAATACATTTACGAGCGCAATCCGGCGCAGAAGGATGTCACGTGGTTTCATGAACGAGGAGCGACGCCCTTGCGCCTGAGAGTTCAGGTCAGGTGAGCTGTCACGTCCTCCCCTTACGATCCACTCTGAGGCGGTACTCATGTGAGCTCACAAGGCCGTTCGTGATATTGAGTAATCAACGTCTCTTCATTAATGGTAGTTTCTTTCCTTTGCTTTCTCCTCAACTCGCCGCTGAGATAATGCGTTCGACGACATGTTGCCATGAAAGATTCATCGCCTCTATTTTTTCGCGCCCACGCGCGCCCATCACGCGCGCACGCTCGCGATCTTGAAAGAGCTGGTCTAGACAGTCTGCGATGGCGCGCGGCTCTGGCTCGACGACGAAACCATTGGCGTTATGCTCGACGAACTCCGTCGGGCCGCCGCTATCTCTCGCAACTATCAGAGGACGCCCCGCCAGCATCGCTTCCAGAGTCACATAACCATAATCCTCGTCAAACGGCAGATAGCAGACCGCAAGCGCCCGCTCATAGAGAGCGATCATCTCGCCCTCCTCGATGAAGCCACGTATCTCGACGCGTTCGGCGAGGCCATGCTGCTTAATCAACGACTCGTAATAAGCGTAGTCGCTCGCCGTTCCGGCGAAGATGGCCCGCACGGGTGTGCTGGTATAGCGCATGGCTTCGATTAAGAGTTCCTGTCGCTTTTGCGGCTCAAGGCGGCTGGGGTAGAAGACGTAATCGCCCGGCTCGCCGCAGCGCAAGGCTCCGGCTCGCGGCGGTGGATGATAGAGCGGCTCGCTCTCGATACGGTTATAACGAAGCAGGCGCTCGGCGACCTGTTTCGAGTTGGCGAAGACCTTTCGCGCTTCTGGAATAAAGCGCTCGTCACACTGGCGTATAAACTCGCGCACGCGCGGGCCCTCGCTGTGTCCTGAAAGATCGTCGAACGGCGTGCCGCAGAGGTTATAGGCCGCGCGGTACTGGTGCATAATCCATAAGACTTTATTCGGATGGGCGACCACGTATGCGGGAAACTTCATGCCGATCATGAGATCAATTCTTTTCCCGTTGGCTTCCGTCAGGTCCAGCAGTCGCCAACTGAGCGCGCTGCGCATAATCTCTCGCGGCGGATACCACTTGAAGGGAACGGCAGCGATCTCTGCGCAGTAGCCTGCCTCAGTGAGTGCGCGCCGCAGGCCCGCCGCATGCGCCTCGGCCCCACCCGTGGTAAACGGCACTTGCGTTGTGCAGATCAAAATGTTGCGGATTGACATTAAAAGAGATTTTTAATGATAGGCTTCGATATTACAGACGGCGATCGACAACTCTCTGTCATCACGGTTTTCCCCGTCAAGCGGGCGCGGCTGCCATGTGCGGTCAGCGCGAATCTCAAGCTCGTACATTCCACCGGTCGAATCGGTTGCCGATTGCAAGTCCTTAGGGATGATGATCTCCAGCTCGACCCATTCGGGGCGAAAGATGTGGAAGGAGTTGAGCGGCCGCCCGTTGAGGAAGAAATCGAGCCCGAGCGGTCTCTCTTCCAGACCGGGCATGTGCGTCGTCACGTCCATTTTTATCTTTGAGAGGGACGAAGCCGCAAAGCGCAGGCGCGAGCGCTCTCCCATCCAGCGGGCGACAGGCGGGAGCATATTCACTTCGTACCATCCATCATCAAAGGTGGCCGTCGCGTGACGATCCAAGCAGATCGCGCTCGATTGGGCCACATCACGACCGGCTTGAAAGAGAGCGCTGCGGTCGCGGTGCTCATTGTAGAAGGGCCCGAGCGGCGCATTAGAGGCTTTGAGCAACAGGTAGAGCCCGCTCTTTGGCAAGCGGATTCCGAGATCGGATATTTTGCCGAAGACGTAGCCCATCGCCATGTCAAAGGCGCGCCGCTCTTTGAAAGAAAGGCCGCGCAGGTAGTCCAGAAAATCTGCTTCAAAAGGGAGACCGTAATGGTCTGCCTGTTTGAGAAACTCTTCGCTGCTCAAGCAGAACGCGTAGCGCGGCCTAGACTCCGTATAAGCAAAGAAGCGCCTGAAACGCTCCGCGTGTTCCTCCTCCTCTTCGAGCCCGACGTGGCCGTCAATCTCGACGAAGCGTTTGAGCTCCTCGGCGCTCATCTCGTCGTAGCTTTTACGCGCCATGCGATCAGTACATTCAATGCCGTGCAGCGTGACGCCGTCTGATCTGAGCACGCGCCGGATTTCACTTAGCACGCCCTCTTTTTCTTCAAACGCGACATGACCGAGCACGTCAAGGCTGACAACGTAATCGAAGCTCGCATCCGCGAACGGGAGCGCGTCCAGTCGCGCCGCGCATGTCAAATCGTAACCATTACGATGCGCTGCCCGCGCGCATTCATCGGAGAGATCGACTCCAGAGAGCGCGACGCCTTTACGTTTGAGCAGCGCAAGCATCCCTGCGCCGCAGCCCAAGTCAAGAACAGAGGCGCGCTCTCTGACGTTGTCGTACACCCACATCGTGCGCGCAAAGCGCATGTCAAAGCGGTTCAACGCACTAAAGTAGCGGGCATCAAGCACCTCTGCGGAGGCAAACTTGGTGCGGTAGAAATCGCCCTCGTCTGTGATTCCGGCACGCTCGTAAAGATTTTCGTTGGCGCTCATTTCGCTTGCCCGGAGGAATGACGTAAAAGCTCGACCTCGGCACGAAGAGACTGAAGCTCTTCCAGCCGAGAGGCCAGCTCATCCATACGCAGCTCAAGGGCTCGCCGGGTGCGATCAAGCATGACTGCCTGTTCGCTCATCTCAATGGTCAACTGCTTGAGGTACACACGTTGTTCCGGCAGGGACTCTGAAATAGTCGCTGTATCATGCAGCGCGCTGTTGACGGCCGCATTGAAATTGACCTGCTCGAAGACGTACCAGTGCGTGGCCCGTTTGATCTGGCGCTTGAGCCAGACTTCGAGCCGCGCTTTCCATCCGCGCCGGTGAAAACTTGTGATCGGAGGTATCCTGCCCCAGGTACGCTCGGTCGTCGCAAGATTGGCCTTTAGCCGGGACAGCGCATTGGCCGCCTGAATCGAATGCGACGAGGCGTGGATATTACTCGCCGAATGTGGCGGTTGTGCCAGAGCCTCTGCGCGGACGTGCTCACGTATCTCTTGTAAGGTGGCTTCGACATCAGCGTCTAACATGGCAACTTGCCTCCTTCACCCGGTCGCCCTCAAGCCAACGAATTTTTTGACCGAACGTGATTTACTTTTGAGCTGGCTCAAACGGGGTGTTTCGTCCGTAGAAATCAGAACTCATTATAACTTAGATGATAGAGGCATGAGCAACAGGTCTTTCAGTGAAGCCGCGTTTGGAGCGGAATTTAGCGAACAGCATTCTCTTTTTATTCAGAGCGCTTACGAAGGATGGTCAGTGCAGATCCATGACGGACAGGAGCGAGGAGAATTGTCCAAGGGCTGGTTCAAGCCGCGCGCTCATTCTTATTGCCGCTATCAGACTCGCGCGACATAAAAAGTGTGGCACACAGTTGCACCTTAAAGCCGACCTGCAAATCGTCATTGGGAATGGACTTGCTTAGAGACTCTTCAAAATCGCTGATCCGGTACAGAAGCTAACAGTTTGGCTTTCTGCCTGAGCGACTGCGCTTCAAGCAGCCGCTTCTCTTTCTGATTGCGATGAGTCCGCGCAAAGAAAGCCGCCAGAGGTTCTCCGGCGCTTGTAAGCTCTCCCGTCGCATACTGGTGCGCATCTATTTCTTCCCAGACCTTTGCTCGCTCTTCGTGCCATGCCGCACTTGCTTCGGCACGTTGCGCCCGGCAGAGCAGTGCTTTGACCTCTATCTCAAGAGCCCGTCTGTTAGCCTCAGCCCCGCGATCACTCCCCTCTCGCTTTGTCTTCCCGGTGAGCACCGAATCGGCACAGCTATTTTTATCTTTAACTGTCGGGGCAGCGAAAGAACTGCTCGTGAGCGATAGCAGCACGGTCAGCGTTGCGCCCGTAAGCTTCAAATACAGGGCCGGAATTTTTCTCATCTCGTGTCGGGACATAAAAGCTATGGCTACTTCAAAATCCTTTTCTCAGGTGCGGGCAATCTCCACAGAACATCCGGCGTGAAGCGCGACGGCCTGCGAGACGGAGCCGAGCAGGAATCTCTGAAGGCCGTTATAGCCGTGCGAGCCTACGACGATCAGGTCTGCGCCCCAACCTTCGGCTTCGTTTAGAATCTGCTCCTTAGGCGATCCCTCTATCATCTCCGTACAGACACGCAGGCCATTATTCCCACGTGAGCGAATCTCTGACGTTGCTCCCTCCAGAATACGGCCTGCCTCTTCTATGCGAGCGGCCAGATACTCGTCATAAGAAGGAATGGGGGGCGGTTCTACAACATATATAATCTTTACCTCCGAACCCTCCGGCCAGGGCCTCTCGGCCACCCGCTGCACGGCCGTCATGCTGTGCGTTGAACCGTCTACAGCTAAAAGTATCTTCATAGCTTCCCCCGATCCTCATATGCCGACGGCCTTGCTCATAGCCTTTACGCGCGGCGGGACGGCCTCTTCTATCATCCTTCCGTGATATTTATGGTGGAGCCTTTCCCATTCGACGATTAACTGCCTGCCCTGCGCCGCGCGGAGCTTTCTGTTGGCGTAGAGAAGGTCTATGCACGCGTGATCTATGTGCAGCAGATCCTCGACCTCCACGCGCAGCGTTCGGTCCAGCGGGACAGCTTCCAGTGCGGCGGCAAGTTTCGGAAGTCGTATGAAGGTCGCGGATCCCTTCAGAAGAAGCGTCATCTCGCCATCAGCTCCGCTCCTGAGGCGCACTTCAAGGTGCGAGAAGTTCCAGACCAGCTTGAGAAGCGACAGTCCAAGGCCGATGAGCACCCCTTCAAGAAGGTTGGTCGCAACGATGGCCATGATAGTGGCAAAGTAGATGGCGACCTCCGCCTTACCGAACTGCGCGAGCTGTCGCACGGCCTTCGGCGTGACCAGTTTGATGCCGGTGTAGACAAGAATAGCGGCGAGGCTCGCTGTCGGAATCAGGTTAAGGACGAACGGCAACAAGACGACGAAGGCCAGAATCCATGCTCCGTGCATGACTGCGGAGAGCCTCGTGCGCGCTCCCGCTTCGACATTCGCCGAGCTGCGCACAATGACGCCCGTCATCGGAAGCGATCCCAGCAGGCCGCATACTGTGTTGCCTACGCCCTGGGCCAGTAGCTCGCGGTTATATTCGGTGCGGGGGCCGTTATGCATGCGGTCGACGGCCGATGCGCTTAGCAGGGTCTCTGCGCTTGCTATCACGGCGATGGCCAATGCCGAACCGAGAACAGACCACGTGAGAGCAGTTCCGAGCGTTGAAAGGGTCGGCAAGGCGACGACGCTCCAGAGATTGGCCGGGACCGAGACGTTTTTAACGGGCAGTTGAAGCGCGGCAGAGACGGTAGTGGCCACGACGACGGCGATGAGCGGAGCCGGCACCAGCTTTAACTTCCCTGGGACAAAACTCCATGCGACCATTATGATAATGGTTAAAAGCCCCACGGCAGCAGCCAGATGATGGCTTGAGCCGTCAAGCGGCATGATGCCCTTCCATAAAGCTTCGGGTATAGACAGTATATTATCAAGACCTGAGCCGCGCGGAGCGTCGTCAATCACGACATGAATCTGGCTGGCAATGATGAGCACTCCGATCCCTGCCAGCATCCCCTGAATGACCGCCGGTGAGATCGCCCGGAACCACTGGCCCATGCGTAGCGCTCCTGCCGCGAGCTGCATCAGTCCGGCGAGGAGCACTATCACGCCCAGCATCCTTATGCCGTGCTTCTCGACTATGTCGTAGACCAGAACTGTCAGCCCCGCCGCCGGCCCACTCACCTGCAAGGGGCTGCCTGAGATGGCCCCCACGATTAAGCCCCCGATTATTCCTGTCACCAGACCGAGTGCCGGGGGCAAGCCCGATGCGATGGCTATGCCCATGCAGAGCGGCAGCGCGACGAGAAAGACGACGATAGAGGCGAAAAAATCTTTGCCGAAGGACTTCCCCAGATTCTCTTTAACCTTTGCAGAAAATGTTTCCATGTTTTGACTTCTCTTTTTTCTATGACACTTTCCAGATGAACGGTGCGGTGACAGCTACGCCCTTTTCTTCAAAGCTAATCCCTTAATGTGCGGCAGCGAGCTGCACATCACATTCCGCTTCGCGTGTCTCAATCTCAGGGGCGAGCGCGGAAACGAAATGCGCCCGGCGGTATACCGCCACGTCGCCCTCACCTATTCTGTAAACCCAGCCATGCAGCCGCAGCCGTCCTTCGGCCAACCCCGTAGCGACCGCCGGGTGTGTACGCAGATTCTCCAACTGAGCCAAGACATTTTTTTCAATGAGACGGTCGAGTTGCGCCGTTTTATCCCCGGCCGGTTGATTCCCGTCGCCGTCCTCTTGTAGGGGTCTGGCGCGTTCCAGCCATTCTGCGACGGCGGGCAAGCCTTTGACGGATTCGCGAGACATGAGAGCCTTCATCGCGCCGCAGCTCGAATGGCCACAGACGATAATGTCGCAGATGCTCAGGGCCGCGACGGCATACTCTATAGTTGCGCATTCTCCGCCGACTCCCGTGCCGTACGCAGGGATAATATTTCCCGCATTGCGCAGGACGAAAAGCTCGCCGGGGCGCGTCTGCGTCAGCAGATTAGGGTCAATACGTGAATCCGAACAGGTGATGAAAAGTGCCTTCGGCTGCTGGCCTTCGGTCAGGCGCTCGAACAGCTCGCGCTCCTGCCTGTAGTATTTTTCGTGAAAGGCCTTAACGCCTTTCAGTAGGGCTTCCATCGTCAGAGCTTCCTCCTAAACATTGACGTGTGCGGTGAAGGCCACACCCGAAGGTCGATCTCGCCACCAAGACCTCCCGGAATTCGCCCCCGCCCGGTTCGGACGGGCCTTCACCGCACCCTTCTTAATCGCGGCCTCAGCTCGGGCCGAGGCTCTTTATAGTAGCGGGGGAGGGCAAGGAAAGCGCCTGCGTAATTGCGTATTTCATGTACGCAATTACACGTAGGGCCGTAATCAGTTTCTTAAGAGACGGAAAGCTTTAAGGGAGGAAGTCAGAAGCGATTAAGAGAAGAGAGGGAGCGGCGAGGTAAGAAAGCCATCTTCGGGCTTCTCATGATGAGAGGCCGCGCTCAATGATATAACGAGCAAGCTCGACACGGTTGTTAAAGTCCTTCTTGGCAAGTATTCGCCGGACGTGAGTCTCGACTGTTCTGGTACTGATATTGAGCTCGGCCGCTATCTCTTTGTTGGAGAGACCGCGCGCCACCGCCTGCGCCACCCGCCCCTCGGCCGCCGTCAGCTCCTCATCAGCCACAACCGGCTCCTGTAGCTCACTTCTGGAATGATCCACAAGGCGCGCTATCTCAGAGTGGGTTCGGGCGACGCGGCGAAGTATGTTGGAGATGATAGCGATCAGCTCTTCGGCCTCGAAGGGCTTGGTGAGGTAATAGTCTATGCCTGACTTAAACCCTGCGACGCGGTCGGCCGTCTCGTCTTTGGCCGTCAGGAAGATCATGGGTATGAGGCTGGTGCGCTGATTGGCGCGTATGAGCCGGACAAGGTGGTGTCCGTCCATCCCCGGCATTCGGATGTCCGAAATTATGAGGTCGGGCGTAAACTCCGCCAGATAGAGGAGCGCCTCGGCGCCGTTGCGCGCCGTGCGTATTTCGTACCCGGCGACGCGCAGTGTCATAGAGAGCGCGCGCAGAAGATTCGGGTCGTCATCAACGACCATTAAGCGATGTGACATTATGCCCTATCCCGCTCTGCCCGCCACCGCGGCAGCAGGCTCTTGCCATAGCGGCAAACGGACTGTGAACGTAGTGCCATGCCCGACCCGGCTGACGAAGCTGATGCCACCGCCTAGCTGTTCAAGTATGATGCGCGCAAGGTAAAGACCAAGTCCGGCGCCGGGCACTTCAGGGACAAAGGGCTCGGCCGAAGAGCGATCTCCGGCCGTCGCCTCGCGAGTAGCGACGGGTCTGCGCCCCCGCCAAAATTTATCAAAGACGAAGGGGTAGTCCTCCTCCAGAATGCCGTGCCCCGTGTCGCTCACGTCTATGAATACTTCCTCGCGTCCGGATCGAGCCGAGAGCGTGATGCGGCCGCGCTCTGGCGTATACTTGATAGCGTTTTCGATGATCGAGCATAGTACGCGGCGCACGGCCCGGCGGTCTGTGCGAACCGGCGGCAGCTCCGCAGGTAAGATAACACTAAACTCGTGGCCGCGTAGGTGTGCCGCGTGCCTCTCGACGCGCGCGCACACGTGCAGTACTTCCAGTATGTCCACCTGCGATAGGATGTAGTCGAGCGCGCCCGCCTCTATACGCGACAAATCCAGTAGATTTAGGACAAGATCAATCTGGCGGTCACATTCCATCGCGATGACCTCAAGACTCTCGCGGCGTTCAGACTCGCTCAGCTCGTTATGAAGCATGAGCCTCGATAGCATCTTGATGGTCGTGAGCGGCGTGCGCAGCTCGTGTGAGACACCGCTTACTATCTCGGACTTCAATTCGTTCATCTGGCTGAGGCGCGTGTTCAGGTCTTTCAAGTTGTCTTCACGCTCGACTATCCGCGTAGCCATGAAGTTAAAAGCCTCTTGCAGTTCGGCTAACTCACCTCCTCCCTTTCCGCTGGTGCTCACAAGAGTGCCTCCCATGCCGACGTGGTGCGCCATGTTACGCAGCTCCCGTATCGGGCGCGATATGCGTCGCGAGATAAGGAGGGCGGCGACGAATGCGCTCGCGAGCCCCAGCACACTGTAAAAGAGATAGCGCATGAACTGCTGCCGCGCGGGCTGGAAGAGAGTGCTGGTTGGTATGGCTATCTTGACGACGCAGCCTGTCTCGCCTGCGCGCGCGAGCCCGTAGATGCGGCGAACTCCGTCTAAAGGGCTTTCGGTTTCCACGACCGCAGTGCGTCGCCCGTCGAGCGCTTTGAGGACGGGCGAGGCGGCGATGTCCGAGCCCACATGCCCCCCTTCCTCAGAGCTGTGATAGAGGACGCGCCCCGCCCGGTCAGAGACATATAAAACTGCGCCGTGCGGAAGGTCTGCGTCGCGAAACACCTCCTCCATGGCTTCGGCGCGTGCGCGCAATATCACGGAGCCTCCAGACTTAATTGGCGTCGCTATGACGAGCATCGGGTTATCTGCCGCCTGTGCGGTCCAGTCCGTCGTAATTTCCCACGTCTTTGTAAGGAGCAGATCAACGAGGAGCGAAGCTTTAAGATTTTCGGGCAAGGAAGCGGCGTCCTTCGGCCATGAGGCAAGCTCTCGTCCCGAGTTGTCAAGGATTCTCAGGTCCACCCAGTGCGGACGAGTCGCGACCATGAGACGGAAATATTCGGAAGGAAGGTCTAGCCCGGTACTGCGGTAGGTCGCGATTGTGTTCAGCGGCTGGCGCTGGGCCTCTATCCATCTTTCGAGGGCGACCGAAGCAAGTTGGGCACGCTGCTCCAGAGTTTTTTCGAGTTCGGTTTCGCCCGCGCTCCATAAAGAGTGGAGGGCTATGGCTCCTACTATTAACAACGGTACCGCGCTGACCACGGAGAGGGCCAGCAACTGCTTTCTAATACTCAAACCTTGCGTCCCCTTACGGCTCTTCTAAGCATCACATCAATTTCACAGCTGATCGCTTCGATCATTAAGCATACCGAACAGGAATAGCTATCAGGTGTGTAGTTGTTCGCGCAAAAGCATAGTCGTAACCATGGCTCTTGTCTAATGTCGGAAGGCGTCAATTCAGAGAACCACGGGTCTTCATATTATGAAACAAGGTTCGGCAACAGCAGTTGATGCGGGCATCAAACGCTCAACCTTATCTCGCGGTCAAACCGCTGGCATGTAGCTCTGAGGGCGGCGACTTTCTTCCATTCGGGCCGCGACGATGCCGAAGCTTCAGGGATGAGCCGGTGTCGCGGCCGGCATGACATCCGATGCGGCGGCGGCCGCATGATGTGCGTCTGGCAGGAAGTAGAAAAGTATGGCGAGGATTGCGTAAACTGAGAGCAGTTGCACGCCCTCGACCCAGTTGCTCTCGCCGTCGCTGCTGATCTGCTCGACAATGATGATTGAGGCCACGACGGCCACGACTTCCGGAATAGTGAACTCCAGATGCATCGGTTTGCCGAAGAGGTAGGAGGCGAACACGAGGACGGGCGCGACGAAGAGCGCTATTTGGAGGCTTGAGCCGAGCGCGATGCCGAGGCTCAGATCCATCTTGTTCCGCATCGCCATCAGAATAGCCGAAGAATGCTCGGCCGCGTTGCCGATGATCGCGACGACGATGACCCCGACGAAGACTTCCGTGAGGCCCAGCGTCTCGCGCGCGCCCTCGACGGCCCCGACCAGAAATTCCGAGACGAGCGCGACGAGGGCTGTGGCCCCGAGGAGGATAATGACGCTCTTTTTCACTGACCATCCTACCCCGTGCTCTTCAGCCTCCGTGCGTTCTTTTCCGACTTCGGCGAACATGCCGTGCGATTGCCCTCCGACGAACAGCTCCTTGTGGGTGACGAGCGAAAAAAGAAGCGTCAGGCAGTAAGTGATAATGAGCACGATGGCGATGGCGAGTGACAGGCTATGTTCTTTCGCGGGCGTCCATCCGCCCTGCGCGACGGGTACGATGGCAGCCGCCTGGTGAAAAACGCTCGGGATGACGAGAGCGATGGCGGCGAGCGTGAGCGCTGTGGCGTTGATACTGGCAGCCGTGCGGTTGAACTCCTGCTTGCGGAACTTCACCCCGCCGCTCAGGAACGAGAGCCCAAGGACGAGCAGGACGTTGCCGATGATCGAACCGGTGATTGAGGCTTTGACGACTCCATCGAGCCCTTTCGAGAGGGCGAAGAGGGCGATAATGAGTTCGGCCGCGTTGCCGAAGGTCGCGTTGAGCAATCCGCCAACTCCCTGACCGAGGTGCTCTGCCAGATGCTCCGTGGCGCGGCCCATCCACCCGGCAAGTGGAATGATCGCCAGACAGGAGACGATAAACAGCGCCGTCTGGTTCTCAAGTCCGGGCACGAAGCGCAGAGCGATGGCCACGGGCACGAAGATAAGAAGCCAGTCGAGCGAGGGCACGAGCCACGAGCGTTGATGCGCGGGTGGAGGAGGCTGTTGAGACGCGGTGTCCGGTGTGGCAGCAGGAGTCGTTGACATGTAATTTATTTACCACATTCTCATGCGTGTGGAAACGCTGATTCGCATTCGGATCATTCCCGATTCGGTAGCCTCTTGTGTGCCCCTCCGCCTCTCGCTCAGGCCAGAATGTGGAGTTAAAACAAATATCAGTTTCAAATGAAACTAAAAAGTATAGAAACAATCGATCGTTTCTACACTTTCCTACTTACAGGTGCTTTCGAAAGTACTCTCAAATGGCCTTTGAAGAACGGCATCATAGACACCGATGCCCTGAGTCAAGCGACTGAACCTTAACCGCCGCGCGCTGCGCGGCTCCGCCCAGCAGAGTGACGTTGATCGTCGTATGGCTCTGTGCCTCGCTCGCCGTGAAACTCGACAGGCTGAACTGCAACGTGCGATCGACGACGGTGATATTGACGGTATCCGTATCCGAGAGCGGCCCGCCCGTACCGGTGTTGCCCTGATCGTTGACGCCGAGCTGGAGGGAGGCCGCACGGGCACGAGGGCGCTCCGCGAAGACTGTGACGCGTGTGCGTGACCTCCGGTGTGAAGCGGCGCGGGCGGGCCGCAACCGCCGCTTGAGCGGCAACCCCGCACGAGTTATCTAGAAAGGCGTAAGCCCCGGCGGGTTGCAGTCCGCCGGGGCTTACGCTTTGAGTTAAGGCGCTCGAAGTTACCGCACAGAGAACTTCACGGAGTGCGGGACGGGGTCGCCCGCGACGTTGAAGTTCAGGAGGTACGTGCCCGAGGCGTAGCCCTTGGTGCTCAGGTTGAAGATGTACATCCCCGGCGTGCCCGCCGCGTAGCGGAAGTTGAAGTCAGGGTTCGCGTTGCCCGAGTCGTTGAGCTGAGCCGGGACGTTGGTCGAGACCTGAATCACTCCCGTCGCCTGCACGACGACCGAAGCCGAAGAGACATCCGAGGCAGAGGCGGTGCAGAGTTGCAGCTTGATAGGAATCGTGCTGCCGCTGTTCGCCGCCTTCTCCTGATCGTACAGCGCGCAGACGCCGTAGGTGATCGAGAGCGTGCCGTTGACGTAGGTGATCGCGTAGTTGTTTGAGGTCAGGCCCGAGGGCGTGACCGGGTAGTTGCCGACGGTGCTCGTCTGCGTGGCTGGCGTCGTGAAGGTCAGAGTGCCGCCGAGCACCGACGAGTTCTGCCCGAGCACGAAGCCCGAGTAGCTGACAGAGAACGTCGGGTTCGGGGCGCCGAGAATCTTCACGGCGTTGTTGGCCGTCACGGTCAGCGGCGCCTTGTCAATCGTCAGGTTGCCCGCGACGAAGTTGATGGCGTAGTTGGCCGAGGTCAGGCCGCCCGGCGTCACGGGGTAGACGCCCGCGTTGCTGTTCTGCGTCGCGGCGGTCGTGAAGGCGAGCGTGCCGCCGAGCGTGTTCGGCCCGTCGTTGTTCAGGAAGCCGCTGTAGGTCACTGTGAAGACCGGGTTCGGCTGACCGTAGATCTTGGTCGCGTCGACGGTCTTGATCGTGAGCGTAGCCCTGACGACGTTGAGCGTCACATCCTTCGCGGTCGGATTGTAGTTGGCCGTGTCGGTGGGCGTGAAATCAACGTGGAGCGTCTGGCCGTTGCCCACATTGAGCACCGTCCCCGCCGCCGGGTTGTAAGCGAAGCCGCCTGCCACCGCAGGGCCGCCCGTCCCGAGCGTCGCCGTCGCATTGAGCTGCGTGGCGCCGAGCGGCGTGCCGTAGATGATGGCCGACGGGTTGGCCCAGTTGATAACGGGCGTCGCCTTGTTGACCTTGACGGCGGCTGGCTCGCTCGTCCCGGCCGTGTGGTTGGCCGTCTCGCCGATGGAGGCGACGACCGTGTAGTCGCCCGCGTTGACAGGCGCGGTGCCGCCAGGCGTGTAGACAAGAGTTACCGCGCCGAGGTCAACGCCGTCCACGCCCTTCGCGGAGCCGGTGGCCTCACACGGCGAGCCGCTGTAGGTGCAGGTGACCGCGTTCGCCTTGACGACGGGCGCGACCTTGTTGATGACGAGCGTGCCCGTCGCGTCGTCCGCCTGGTAGTTGGCGTTCGAGAGCGAGGCCACGACCGCGTAGCTGCCCGCGCCGGTCGGCGCCGTCGTCGAGCCGTTGTAGGTGACGGTCACGCCGGAGAGCCCGGCGGGCGTCGTCGTCGCGGTCGCAGACTTCGACGTGCCGTCGTAGTCGAAGGTCAGCCCCGAAAGCGCGATGGTCGCCGTCGCCTTCGTGACGTTGATCGAGACCTCCTTCAGGACGGTGTTGTAGTTGGCCGTGTCCATCGGGGTGAACTGCGCCGAGAGCGTCTGATTGTTGCCGGCGTTAAGCACTGTGCCCGCCGCGGGCGTGTAGACGAACGAGCCGGGCACGTCGGCCGTCGCGTTGAGCTGCGACGCGCCGAGCGCCGTGCCGTAGACGATGTCGGCCGGGTTGTTCCAGACGACCGAAGGGGTCGCCTTCTCGACCGTCAGGTCGTTCACGCCGTTCGAGCCCGCGTAGGACGAGTCTGAAGCGTACTTGGCCGTGACGTAGCCGGGGTAGGTGCCTGCGTTCAGGCCGGCGAGGCTCACGTTCGTGATGGTCGCGACGCCGCTCGCGTCGGTCGTCGCCGTGTTGCCGCCGAAGTTCGCGCCGTTGAGCTTGAAGACGACGAGCTTGCCCGCCAGCGGGCTGCCGCCCGTGGTGAGCGTCGCCGAGAGCGTCGTCGTCCCGCCGTAAATGCCGGTGGCGGGCGCGACGGCGAGGCTCGTGGCCGGGAGCGGCGTGTTGCTGTTGCAGACGGTCACATCGTTCAGCGCGGGCGTGACGGCGGTGTTGGTCGTCGTCAGGTAAGCCTTGTACTTGAGATAACGCTTGCCGTTGAACTGCGCCAGCGAATCGCCGCTGTTGAAGTAGGTCGCGGCCGTGCCGTCGGGCCCGACGAAGTTGAAGAGGCCGCCCGCGTTGTCGCTAGCTGCCGCCTGGAACTTGACGGACGTACCCGCGGGCGTCGTCGCGTTCCACGAGAGCGTCGCCCAGCCGGCCGCCGTGCCGTCGGCTTGGTTGGCGTCCTTCGGCGACGAGACTATGTTGCCCGAAGTCTCGTAGACCTGCGGGACGACGTAGGCGACGAAGGCGAGGTCGAGCGTCACACCACCGCTCGTGACGTTCGCCCAGCTCGCGCCGCTGGTGCTGGACTGCTGCCAGTTGCCGCCCGCGTAGACGTTCGAGCTCGAACTGACCGCGCGGAAGGGGCCGCCCGCGCCAGCCCTGAAGACGAGCGCGTACTGCGTGCCCGAGGTGACGGTCGGCGGCGCGGCGAAGTTCACCGTGAACCATGCGTTGCCGGTCGAGTTGATGCTCGTCAGGTTGGCCGTGGCGAGCACCGTCGCGCCGGGGACGCCGCCGGTCGTGTTGCGGATTTCGACGACCAGAGTGCCGGGCACGCCGGTCGTGCCGAGCGCCGCCTGGAAGTCCATCTGCGTCAGCTTACCGGTCGCGGTGGGCGTGAAGGTCTGCGCCTGCCACACGGTCGCCGTGATGTTGTTGGAGAAGATGGCCAGCGTCGTCTGCGACACCGTGGACGGGTCGGGGAGCGTGAGCAGCACGTCACCCGGCGAAGTCCCGGTATCGACGTTGCTCGGCAGACCCGCCTTAAAGTCGGCCTGCGTCGTGTCCGTGGCGCAGGCGGCGGCCGCGGCGGAGGTGAGCGCGAAGTTCTGCGTCGTCACCGAGCCGTTCGTCGCAGCGACGTTCGCCGCCGTGCCGTTGTTGTAGCCGATGGCCGAGACCGTCATGCTGTAGGTGCCGGCCGGGATGGTCGAGAACTGGTAGAAGCCGTTCTCGTCGGTCGTCGTCGTGTTGCTGCCGGCGGCGACCGTCGCACCCTGAACAGGCAGGCTGTTGGCCGCGCCGGTCACGGTGCCCTGGATAACTGCCGGGCTCGCGGCGACGGAAATCTCCCAGATGCCGCGGCCGTGCGTGGCGATGCGCAGCTTGCGCGTCGCCTGGTGGACGGCAATGTCGAAGACGGCCACGCGCGGCAGGCCCGTGCCGAAGGGCTCCCAGGTGGTGCCGCCGTCCGTCGAGCGGTAGACGCCGATGTCGGTGCCGGCGTAGAGCGTGTTCGAGTTGGCCGGGTCAACGGCGAAGGCGTTGACCGGCACATCGGGAATCTGGCCGGCGTCGAGACCCGTCCACGTCGGGGCGGCGGCGCCGAGGTTCGTCGTCTTGTAGATGTGCGCGGTCGTCGTGTTGCCGAAGTAGGTCGTCAGCGTGACGTAGGCCGTGCTCGTGTTGTTCGGGTCGATGACCGCGCGCGAGATGTAGCGCGCGGGGATGGTGCCCGTCACGTCGGTCATCGCGGCCGAGGTCGCGCCGCCGGTCATCGTGCGGTAGACCTTGCCGCTGCGCAGGCCGACGATGCGGACGGCGTCCGACTGCGGCGAGATGCCGATGGCGCTGACCGCGACGCCCGAGACGAACTGCGGGGCGACGACCGTCATCGTCGTGCCGTTGTTGGTCGAGCGGTAGAGGCGGTCGGTGCCGAAGTAGAGCGTGTTCGGCGAGCCCGGCCCGAGCGCCATCGGCGCGTAGAAGAGCGTGGCCGAGTCGGTGCAAGAGATGCCGTTGTTGCTCGTGCCGCCGTTGCAGCCGAGGAAGCCCCAGTTCTCGAAGGCGGTCGAGCTGGTCGTCGTCGCGAAGCCCATGAGGGCGGAGGCCGGCGCCGTGGGGCTGGCCTGGTTGAAGTAGGTGTGGTACTGGCGGACAGTCGTCGTGTTCGCCGCGGTCTGGTCGATGAGCGCGAAGCCGCCGTCGCCGAAGTCGGTGCGCGTCCAGGTGCCGTCGGGGCGCTGCCGCTCGGTGCCGTTGTCCTGCGTGCCGCCGATAAGATAGTTCGGGTCGGTCGGGTGCAGTGCGAGAGACTGGAATTGCGTGGCGTTGAAGCCCGTCGTGTTCAGGCTCGTCCAGAGCCCGCCGCGGTTGGATGAGCGCCAGACGCCGCCGTCGTTGCCGAACCAGACGGTCGCGGGGTTCGACGGATCGATCTCGATGGCGTGGCTGTCGGCGTGGAGGCCCGTCTGAATCTTCGTGAAAGTCGGCGTCGCCGCGAGGGCGTTGGTGGACTTCTTGAGAATCGCGCTCGCGGTGCCGTCGGCGTTGCCGCCGATGTAGAGGATATTGGCGTCCGTCGGGTCAACCGCGATGGGCATGTCGTAGGTGCACTGCGTGCCGCAGTAGCCCGTCGCGTTCGCGAGCACTCCCGACCAGGTCACGCCGCCGTCGGTCGAGCGCTTGACCGTGCCGTTCGAGTCGCTGATGCCGGCGAAGACGGTCACGGCGCTCCCGACCTTGTTGATGGCGAGTTCGACGCGCGCCGTGGCGCTCGCAGTGCCGGCCACGAGCGTCTGCGTGAAGGTCGGGCTGGGGGCGAGAGCGTTCGTCGAGCGGTAGACGCCACCATCGCTCGCCGTGTTGAAGCCGACGACCGTCGCGAGCATGACGTTCGGGTTGCCGGGCTCAAACTCCATGTCGGTCACGCTGCGATTGCCGGAGTTGGCGGTGTTCAGCGCGACCTTCTGGAACGTAGCGTTCGCGGAGGTGGCGTTCGTCGAGCGGTAGAGGCCGCGGCTCGATGCGGACGTGCCTGCGTCGCAGCCAAGGCCGCCGATGCCGTTGGTGACGCCGATGAAGATGACATCGGGGTTCGTCGGGTGGACGAGCACCTTCGCGATGGAACGGCCCGTCAGCACGTCGTTCGTGCCGTCGGTGGCGAAGGGGCCGGAGAGCGTCGGGCTGGAGCCGTCCGCGTTGTCGATGCGGTAGACGCCGACGCCGAAGTAGGAGTCGCAAGAGAAGTTGCCTTCGCCGGTGCCGACGTAGATGGTCGAGGGCTGCGATGGCGAGATGGCGATGGCGCCGACGGCGAGCGTCTGCGCGTTGTCGAAGAGGGGCGTCCAGGAGGCGCCGCCATCGAGCGTGCGGAAGACGCCGCCCTGCGCGGCGGCGACGTAGGCGATGTCAGGGTTCGTCGGATGAATCGCGATGGCCGTGACGCGGCCGCTGACGGGGTGCGAGACGCCGAAGGTCTGGCCGTTGGGGATCGGCGCAGGGCCGACGGAAGTCCAGGCCGGGCCGGTGGCCAAGGCGGCGCTGGGGCTCGAAAGCGCCGCGACGGTCACGGGGCCGCTGCTCACCGCCGTGTCGGAAATGTCGGCGGCGGTGACCGAGCTGTTGTCGCCGCTCTTCTTGCCGTTGCCGCGATGACGCTCACGCTCCTGGTTCTCCATCTTGCGGATGGCGCGGCCGCGCGCCTTGGCGTCGAACGACTTGCCGCGCTCGATGCCGCGGAGGCGGTTCGTGAATTCGGAGCGCTGCGCGAAGTAGTCTTCCTTGCCGATCTTGCCGATCATGAAGCGCGGGAGATCTGCGTCGTCGTCGCCCTCGGCCTCCTCGCGCTCCCGCGACTTGAAGAGCGTGCGGGTCGTCACGCCGGAGGCGCCCCCTGTCGCGATCGCCCGGAAGATGACCTCCGACGAGCGACCGTGGCCCTCACCCTCTTCGGGCTCGGGCGTCTTTATTGTGACGGTGAATGAACCGTTCTCGTCGGCCGTCGCGCGGAGCGTGGTGCGCTCCTCGTTGCCCGCGCCTTCTGTGATGACGATGTCCACGGTCTCGCCCGGCGTCCAGTTGGTGCCCTGAAACGTGATCGTTTCGTCCGGCTCGTAGACGCCTTTATCAGTGACGATGTTCGGGTGGCCTCCGACGAGCGGCATCGGCGCAGCGGCAGCGCGTGTCGCCGCAGGGGCGGTCGGGGTGGTGCTGATGATGCGGTCGATGATTTTCGCAGAAGAGGGGACAGAGGCGATGGTCGAAGCCACGATCGCCAGCAGGGCGAGGGCGGCGACGAGCCTAACGCTGCGTCTCGTCGCACGCGCCTTGGCGGCGAGCGTGCGGACGTAGGCGGCGACAAAGTGGGCTTTACTCATTCGGAGAACAGTTCCTTTCGTAACGATGGGTATTGGTTAAGGGGGTTTTAATAGCGTGAGACTGCTCAAAGCGAACGCGCGCCCTCACAGCGAGCTGGGCGGGCGCGGCCGGAAAAACTACAGAAAACGGTGGTGCGTGACGGCGACGGTGGTCCGGTGGCTCCCGTCCGCCTGCGGCTCGGCGCGCAGGACGTTGCCGTGCAGCGCGACCGTGGCCTCATGAATGTTCGTGATGACGAGGAGCCGGCAACCCGCCGCGATGCGTGCCATAAGCCGCAGGTCGAACTCCGTCGCGCCGAAGCTGTCTATGAAGGTCTGCGTGTGGAAGGGCGCGCCGGAGGCGTCGACGCCCCGCACCTGCGCCGGGAAGAGTCCACGCAGGCGCGGCTCCGCGGTGCGCGCGTCCTGCGCATCGCTTCCGTCTGAATCGACCTGTTCGCGGTGTTGCTTCATCTGTGTGCGGTCTCCCTGCCAGTTAACCAGCGCAGGATAAAGGCAAGGTGCGCCGCCGCACAACTACCGCATGTACCTTTTTGCAGGTACAAATTTCCCTAAATGCGGAGAGGCGGGAAGGACAAATGTACCGGCGGCGGCGCCCGCAGAGACTTCAGGACGCCGGCTTCAAGAGGCTGTGCTGGTAGGCGTAGACGAGGAGCGCATGATCTGGGCGGCGAGACGGTCGTTGACGTTCAGGCGCTCGTCGCACTCGACCCGCACGTCTATGCCGTAGGCCTCGCCGAACTGCGCGGCGAAGCTTCTTCCGGCCGGCGCTCCTATACAAGCCGGCGGGGTTGCGTTATGTTTGTAATCCCCTCCGAAGCGACGCGCGCACGGCCGCTGGGCTGAATCACTTGAAGGTGAAAGGGTAAAAGATGATTAGAACGGCAGCTATTATAATCACAATCGCCGCACTCTGTTTAGAGGGAAATTCCCCGGCGCAGGCGCGCTGCCGGAGAGCGCCTGGCGCCTGCGCCGACGCGCGTGCCGCTCAGAAGGGGAAGAAACGGCGCAGCCGCTCGCGCAGACGGCGCGCTCAGACCGCAACGAACTGCAACGCGCCCGCCACCACTGACCAGCCGGCGCACATGGCCCCGCAGCTCGAGGACATCCCGCCGGTCAAACCGCAGAAGACGCCGACGCCGACGCCGCCCGACATCAGAAACCCCACCCGCTAAATCCGCGCAGACCTCAGCACGCGCACTAGCACGGCAGTCCTGCATCGAGAGACGAAAGAGAGTCCGGTGCAGGATTGTGATGTGGGTGTGTCTACCTTTAGCCGGAAAGATCAGCGGGGTGAGCCTGTAACGGCGAGGCAGAAGAATTATATCTATACCCTAGTCTGGAAGCGGGTAAGCGGATTATCCTTGAAGGCTGGGAGCAAGAAGCGAGTTATGCGGATTGAAAGATTCTGACCGCACCTCCAGACATAAAATACGGGCGAAAGCCGGTCAGATTCTCGCCCGTAAGTAGTAACGCGATATGCAAGTTTTAATGCGCTAACAATTGAGCCAAGCGCAAGGGCTCATGCCCTTGTGCTCGATTCAGTATTATTGCTGTCGTATGCGCCAACACTTTGCGCAACAAACGAGATGCCAAATGCCACATGTCTCTAGCCCATACCCGCTTCATCGAAAAGCGTTCACTCAATTGGCTGAAGACCGTCTCGATCCGGTAGCAAGACCCGGGTAAGCAATATGGCACTGGCGGCAAAATGCAGGGAAAGAAGTTCATGATCTCCGCGACCTGGAACGCCCCGAGAGAAGCCTTCGATACCCCCGACGGCGTATTGTACGGTGGCAAGGGGACGGCCGACCTCTTCCAGAAACACTGCCTGTGAGGGTGTTTCATAGCGAACATAGCCGGGTCCGATACGCACAATTATGTAAAAGTAGCTGACCGAACGAGCAGGATCACCCGGCCCGCACGACGGCACCGAGAAGGACGGATGAACTCAGTTGTGCGGCTCACACTGCATCCGCTAGTTCGGCGGCGTGAGGCCGGAGCGCTAATCAAAGCGTGCGTTAACCGCGGGATGCCGCCTCGATTGCAGCGATGTCGATCTTTTTCATCTGCATCATTGCATCGAACGCGCGCTTGGCCGCATTGCGATCCGGGTCGGTAATCGCTTTCGTCAGAGCAATCGGCGTAATCTGCCAGGACAATCCCCATTTATCCTTGCACCAGCCGCACGCGCTCTCCTCTCCCCCATTGCCGACGATCGCGTTCCAGTAACGATCCGTTTCGGTCTGGTCAGCGGTTGCGACCTGAAACGAGAATGCTTCGTTGTGCTTGAACTCGGGTCCGCCATTGAGCCCGAGGCAGGGAATTCCCATCACCGTAAACTCGACCGTCAACACATCGCCTTCCTTCCCCGAAGGAAAGTCTCCCGGGGCGCGGTGTACTGCGCTGACAGATGAATCGGGAAAGGTCTCGGCGTAAAATCGCGCCGCGTCCTCGGCGTCTGTGTCGTACCAAAGGCAAATCGTATTCTTAGCTGGTTTCACTATGTGACTTCTCCATTGTTATGAGCCTACGTCTTGCGTACCGGGTAGCGCAGGTGTGTAACGCCGACGCCCGCGATCACCATCGGGTTGCCTAGAACGACTGGCGTGCCGGCGAGGCGGTCGAAGAGTCGAACTCCGGAGCCAAGAAGAACCGCCGCGATGTCCACGCTGATTTCGTCGAGCAGTCCAGCATTCAGCAACTGCTGGATAGTGTCGGCCCCGTGGACCCCGACGGACTTCCCCGAGGCGGCAGCTTTGGCTTGGTTCACGGCGCTTTCGATGCCGTCGGTCACGAAGTGGACAGTCGAGTTGGGTCGCGGCCATCCGTCGGGGATGTGGTGGGTCAGGACGAATGCTGGTCCCCAGGCGTGGTTTCCGCCCCAGCCTTCGGCCTTGTCGAAAGTGCGTCGGCCGGTGAGCACGGCACCGAGCCCGGACGTGAGATCGCGAATGTGCTTGGCGCTCGCCTCGGACACCTTAAACGTCATCGGGTCAGACCCTCCGGTGTGGAATTCGACGTTCCCCGAGGTGAAGTACCAGTCGAACACTTCAGCCACGCCATCGTCGAGGTCGGCGACGTAGCCGTCGAGCGACATGGACATGATTGCGACAACCTTCGACATTGCGATGTTCCTTTCGAGGAGTGGAGACTGCGTTGCGGGGGATCGCACGCTGTCCTCCCGGATCGTCCGCCCAACGTTTGAGCTCAGCCGTGTGTGATGGCCGTAGGCCGGCGCGAGGTCGGCTGGAGCGAAGAGTTAGGCCGCAGACTGCCGCCGAGGAGCGTGGGCCTGCTTCACCCGCCGGCAGGAGGCTGCCACAACTCGACCTTGTTTCCCTCGGGATCGATGACATGGGCAAACTTGCCGTACTCAGATTCCTCGATCTTGTCGAGGACGTTGCAGCCTTCCGCTTTGAGCGTCGCGACCAGAGCGTGAAGGTCTTCAACGCGGTAGTTGACCATGAACGAGGCATTGCTCGGAGCAAACTGCTTGCTTTCCTCGGGAGCAACCAACCAGGCGGTCGTTCCGCCTGTGGGCTTGCCATCCGAGTCGACCCAGTCGAACGAGGCACCGCCCCACGCCTGGACATCGATGCCGAGATGATGCTTGTACCAGGCCTGCAACGCAGGTGCATCCTTTGCCTTGAAGAAAATGCCGCCGATGCCGGTTACTCGTTTCATGATCTTTTCGATCTCCTTTGCTGAGCGGATGATTAGCAAATCGCGAATACACTGCCAGATAGCATCAGCTTATAGCATAGATGCAGTTCACACACAATACTTTATTTCATCGGTGAAACAATAGCTTTCGCTGGCAAAAGCTATACTTTCTCAAAAATAGCTTATGATGATAGGAATCTTGGTGACCTCGGTGAAAGCGGGCGCGAAGTTGTTTGAACTTCGCGCCCGCTTTTGTAAACCGATATCGAACTCCATCGTGCGTGGCTTACCTGAAGAATATTACATTTATAGTCTGGTCATTCCCAGACGGAAATTCCGCAAGCGCCCGAGCCAGTTACTGTGTTCATGCGAGTCGGCTTTGAGAGAAGCTCCCGCTTCAATGACTGCCGAAAGCAGCTCCTCAAGGCTGTGTATCCTGCTCAGACGAAGGCCGTTTAAGTAGAGGGTCGGGGTGCCTGTCACCCCCTCCTGGTAAAGCGCTGCTTTGAAATCTTCTTCCACCTTGCTCCTGTAATCACCCTTACCCATCTCTCTTTCGTACCTCTCCATATCAAGCCCAGCCTTTGTTGCTAAGCGCGAGAGGCGTTTATCGTCGAGCGCCTGCTCCTGTTCAAACAGCGCGTTGTGCATCTCCCAGAAACGGCCCTGCGAACTGGCCGCTTCGACCGCTTCTGCCGCCCTCGCCGCGTGCGGGTGCAGGTTATTGATGGGAAAGTGTCGGTAGACGAAACGCAGCCCTTCGGTGCGCTTCAAGAGCTCCTGTATGAGAGGGTGTAACTCGCGGCAGTAGGGGCACTCGTAATCGCCGTATTCGACGAGGGTGGCGGCGGCTGACTTAAGGCCCTGTGTATGGTCGCTTTCATCAACTGGCCGTGCGAGTCTGATGATCTCATGTTCGTCATTCATAAAGTTGTTCTTTTGAAGCTAAGAACATTTTCCCCGCTGTACAATCTGAGAGTTGAGCAGTCACTGCTTCTGCCACGGATTCCTCGCGGGTGCGAGCCGTAGTCTCACGGACATCTTCACTAAGTCGGCGAGAGAGTCAGCTTTCATCTTTTGCATCAGCTTACCTCGGTGTGCCTTCACCGTAATCTCGCTGATCCCGAGCTTGGAACCGACCTGTTTATTCAATAGGCCCGCGACCACCAACGCCATGACCTCACGTTCGCGAGGGGTAAGAGAAGCATAACAGTCGCGTAGTGCCTGTATCTCCACCTCACGACCAAGAGCAGCGTGGCTTCGCTCAAGAGCGTGCTGGATGGCGCTCAAGAGCACCTCATCGTCGAACGGCTTCGTCAAAAACTCGACAGCCCCTGCCTTCATCGCCTGCACCGTCATCGGAATGTCGCCGTGACCAGTGATGAAGATGATCGGCATGTCGGTCCGATCAGAGGCGATGAGCTTCTGCAACTCCAGGCCATCAAGATCGGGAAGAGAAACGTCAAGTATCAGGCAGTTCGGGACTGAAACTCGTGAGTGGGCGAGGAACTCTTCTGCGGAGGCGAAGAGTTCCGGTTGCCAGCCTGCGAAACTGATCAGTAACTCAAGCGATTCGCGTACGGAGATGTCATCGTCAACGACGAAGACGATTGGGGTATCGTCTGTCATAGCTCAGAAACCATACCAAATCCGTATGAACCCCGTGTTACCGATAGATAAATAGATCAGCCCACTCGAAGCGCCGTGTTGAGCGCCTCTAGCAATACTGTCTCGCTGAACGGTTTGAACAGGCACTCCACCGCACCATGTTCGATTAGTCGCGAGCGGACAGTCTCATCTCTTTGAGCCGTGATGAAGACGATCGGAATCTCCTGCCGGCGCCTCTTCAATTCCTGTTGAAGGTCGGGGCCACTCATCCCCGGCATGGTAATGTCGAGAAGCAGGCATCTGGTCTGCTTGATGAAATCAGACGCGAGGAACTCTTCCGCCGACGAAAATGCACGAGCCGCAAAACCGAATTCTCTCAGCAAGTCGGGTAGCGACTCGCGCACGGACTCGTCGTCATCAACGATCGACACAAGTAAATGTTCGATGGCACTCCTTTCCTGGCATCGCTCCATGACTGGAGAATGCGTCACTTCCCTGTGGGTTGTCTATTATACTTAGGTGTTGGTATCACGCTTTTGTCTGCAACCGTACACGTCAGATTGAGGCGGCTGCCGGTTGTCGGCGTGCAGTCAAACCATCGTCCCGCAAGGAATAGAAAATGAGAATGTGGCGCCTAGACCATCATTCGACGTTGCCCATAGTCGTCCATGATGACTCTCGATGATTGAGCGACTGACGGAGAGGCCGATCCCCATACCGTCATCCTTTGTGGTGTAGAATGCCTGGAACAGCCTGTCCGCAGCTTGAGGCTCGAAACCGACGCCTGTGTCTTGCACTGAGAGGCACACCCGGTCCGCATCATCTCGTTCGGTTCTAATTAGTAATTCCCTCGGACGATCATTCACGGCGCTCATCGCATCTGAAGCATTCCGAACCAGGTTCAGAATGACCTGCTGAAGCTGAACGCGGTCGCCCGTGACGGGCGGAAGATCGTCCGATAGTTCCTCCCGCAGAATTATCCGGCCTCTCTGAAGCTCGCTTAACGAGAGCGCGATCACCTCTCGTGTCGCATCGTTCAGGTCTACCGCTTCGGTCGCGGAGGCCCTTTTGCTAAAGAGCGCCCGTAACCGTGTGATCACCTCGGAGGCGCGATTGCCGTCGCGGATCGTGCGCCGCGTGGTTTCGCGCGCGCCATCCACGTTCGGAGGCTCGGCGTTCAGCATTCGCATGCAGGTGCTGGCATTAGTGATGATGCCGGAGAGAGGCTGGTTGACTTCATGAGCGATCGACGCCGTCAACGCTCCGAGCGTGGCCACCCTTGCCACGTGCGCTAGTTCCGACCGCAGCTTGCCGAGCGCCTCTTCCGAGAGCCGGCGTTCCGTCACGTCCTGAACCGCCGCGATGTACTCCAGTTCTCCATCCTGATCTCGGGTCGCATGAGCGACTGCATGCAGATACTTGATCGTGCGGTCAGGCATCAGCAAGCGGTACTGCCACTCAAAGTCGTCGCTGCCGTTTCGTGCCTGTCCGACCATTTTCTCGTACAGGGTGAGGTCTTCCGGATGGACTCGAGTACGAATCAGATCAAGCGTCACGGGCACGCCCGTCTCAAGCTCGTAGATGCGATAGAGCTGCTCTGACCACTTGATTTCGTCTGTTGCCAGACGCCAGGAAAAGCTGCCGATTGAACTAAGGTGCTGGGCTTCGGCGAGGAACGCCTCGCTGCGGCGCAGGTCTTCCTCGGCAAGTTTTCGGGGCGTAACGTCGGACGTGAATCCGACCATGCGAAATGGTTTACCCTGCGCATCGAAAAACATCTGACCATTCGTCGCCAGCCAGTGAAATGTTCCGTCGGGCCAGACGACGCGAAACTCCACCGCCACTTCTCCAGTTTCATGGGCGTGCTCGATGGCTTTGAGAAGGACGGGCCAGTCGGGCGCGTAGATTAGCTTTTTCCAGCTCTGATACGTCCCGTCGAAGCTGCCGGGCGCGAGCCCGTACAGGGCTTCCTGTTCGGGTGACCAGACGTTGACCTCTTGTTGGATGTGCCAGTCGAAAGCCATCGCGCGGGCCGCCTTCTGCGCGAGGTCCAGAAGTTCCTGGTCGGCCTCCAGTTGCTCTACGGCGCGCTGGCGCTCAATCGCCACTGCCGCCAGATGCGTCATCTGTCCTATGACATCCTGTAGCTGCGGAGTTGGCCCGCCGGGTTCGCGCGAATACAAAGCAAAGGTTCCCAGGGCAGCATTCTCCGACGACAGGATCGGCGTCGACCAGCACGCCCTCAGCCCGTAGGACAGTGCCAGAGGCCGCCAACCATACGCGTCCCACTGTAAGTCCGAAGCAACGTCGGTGACGATAACCTGCTCCTTCAGGAAAACTGCTCTGGCGCACGGACCCGAATCGGGATTGACAGGCCACTTCAGGATCGCCTCGTTGTAGCTGGGTGGCAGGCTGGGTGCCCTTGCGAGTTCCACCGAGGTGCCGCTTGTATCCAGCAATATAATTCCGCAGATGCATCCACTGGCGGTCTCTTCCACAAGTTGGCACAAGGCATCCAGAATTGAGGTGAGGGTGTTCCCTCCGGATACCAATTCAAGGAGTCGTTTCTCTCCGGCGAGCAGCGTCTCGGCCCGTTTTTGGTCCTCGATGTCGAATGCGGCCACATACCACCGAACGATCCGTCCCTGCTCATCGAGCAAGGGCTTGTAGCGCACAAGGAACCAGCGATATTGCCCATCGTTACCCAGGACGCGCTGCTCAGTGCTGAACGGTGCGCCCCGCTTCAGCGATGCCGCGCGCCCCGCGCGGACTCTCTTAAAATCCTCCGGGTGGATGACACGATCCCGATAATCCTCTTGTTTTACATCCTCCACACTGAGGCCGGTGTAATCCATCACGGCCTGATTGACATACTGGACGGAGCCCTCTGTGTTCAATACGTAAATGTGTGTAGGGATGGTGTTGATGATCTGATTAAGATTGCGTTCGACCGACCGTAACGCTTCTTCAGCCCGCTTCCGGTCGTCAATATCGATTTGCAGGATGAACCAGCGGAGGATGTGCCCCGTAGTATCTCGCAAGGGCAGGCCGAGGACGTTGAACCAGCGATAGACGCCATCGGCGCGGCGGTGGCGGCTCTCGACGTTGTACGCAAGACCCGCTTCGTGAGCCTCAGCTTGCGCGGCGATTGTGTGCTGAAGGTCATCCGGGTGAACCACGTCGGAGGTCTTCCAACCTTTCAGTTCCTCGAATGTCTTGCCAAAGTATTCGAGGGTTGGTTGATTGAGTGCCTCGACTTCACCTGCGGGGGTCGTGACCGCGACAGGAGCCGGAATGCTGTCAACGATCAGGCGAAAACTGAGCTCGCGCACACGCAGAGCTTCCTCGGCCCGCCTGCGCTCCTCAATGTCTGTGCTCACTCCATACCATTTGACGATCTCTCCCGCCATATCGCGCAACGGACTGGCCGAGATGTGGAACCAATGATAATCCCCATCGAAGCGCATGAGGCGCGCTTCCATCTCGCCGGGCTCATTGGAAGCCAGAATGGATTGCCAGCGTTCGAGTAATTCGGGTAGGTCTTCCGGGTGGATTGCAGTCTGCCACCCGCAGCCACAGGCTTCGTCAACTCCAAGTCCTGTGTATTCGCACCAGCGCCCGTTAACGAAGTCAATCTGCCCGTCAGGGAGTGACGTCCACACCAGCCCGGGAAGCGCATTCAGAACACGGCTCAGGTCATCCTCCATGGTGGCCCTTTCTTCGCGGCAGACGATAAGAGGAGGAGTCTTTAAGAGACCGTTCACTGTGGCGCTGGCGTTGGTACGAAGCTCGAGGTGCTCACTCTGCCGGGCGGTTGTAGAAGCGATTCCTATCTGGGCCAACCCTTGCAGGTGGTAGCGACGTTAATCCGAACTGCCGACGTGAACAGCCTTGTCGACACACTCGAACCCATCCTTGATGATATGTGAGAGAATGATGCCCCACCTACGCGCGAATGTCCATAGCGTTGATAAAAACCGCAAGTGCTCACTCCACTCATAGCGCCGACTAATACTAAAGTATTGACCGATACCTTCGTCTAATAGACCGAGCCTTCACACCCGTGGTCTACTCCCCTCCGTTATCACACCCGAATGAATCGAAGACAGGCCACAGTCAGTATTTAGTAGGGAATACGCCATGCGATTCAAATGCGTCGTACATCCTCGAATAAGGGAAAACTCATCCCGCTGCTGAAGTGAGAGCCGGAACTACTCGAATGGAGCACATGATGAAAGAGCCAGACGACAGATCGCGCCGTCAATTTCTCAAGAGTTCAATGTTCGGTCTTGCAGTCGCGTTCAGCCCAAGTGCGCTCACCGAAGCATTTGCAGATTCTAAAACCAGAACTATTCAAGTGGAGGATACCATGACGCAGATTAGTGCTACACAAGCCGCTGAGCAAACTGACAAGACCGCTATTCGCCCCTTTCAGTTCAATTTTACAGACGCGGAGCTTGCCGACTTGCGCAGGCGCGTCAACGCGACCAGGTGGCCTGAGCGTGAATTGGTAACAGATGCAACTCAAGGTGTGCAGCTCGCCACGATGCAGAAGCTCGCGCGCTATTGGGGGACAGAATACGACTGGCGAAAGGGCGAGGCCAAACTTAAAGCCGTACCGCACTTCATTACCGAGATCGATGGGCTCGACATTCATTTCATTCATGTTCGTTCTAAAGAGAAGAACGCCTTGCCGGTTATTGTCACGCACGGCTGGCCCGGCTCGATCATCGAGCAACTGAAGATCATAGCTCCGCTCACGAATCCGACTGCCCACGGCGGACGTGCGGAGGACGCTTTCGATGTCGTGATCCCGTCACTGCCGGGCTACGGCTTTTCGGGCAAACCGACCGCGACCGGGTGGGACCCTCAGCGCGTCGCGCGCGCCTGGACCGTGTTGATGAAGCGTCTTGGATACACCCGATACATCGCGCAGGGCGGTGATTGGGGAAATGCTGTCACGGAGCAGATGGCACTGCTCACGCCGCCCGGATTGATCGGCATCCACACCAACATGCCGGCGACCATCCCAGACGATATTGCCAAAGCGCTCGCTTCCGGTGGCCCGCCGCCTGCCAATCTTTCAGCTGACGAGAAGCGTGCGTACGAGCAGCTCGACTTCTTCTATAAGAACGGCCTCGGTTACGCGAACGAGATGTCGCATCGCCCGCAGACGCTCTACGGGATCGCGGATTCACCTGTCGGCCTCGCCGCCTGGATGATCGATCACGACGCGGCGAGCCAGACGCTCATCGCAAGAGTCTTCGACGGACAGTCCGAAGGACTGACGCGCGACGACATCCTCGACAATATCACTCTGTACTGGTTGACGAATACGGCGGTCTCTTCGGCGCGTCTCTACTGGGAAAGCAAGCTGGCCTTCTTTGCCCCGAAGGGTGTCCCCGTCCCGACTGCCGTGAGCGCATTTCCAGACGAGATTTATCAAGCCCCGCGGAGCTGGACAGAGAAAGCCTATCCCAAGCTGATCCATTACAACCGCCTCCCGAAAGGCACGCACTTCGCGGCGTGGGAGCAGCCGGAGAGCTTCGTCGCGGAACTCCGCGCGGGATTCAAGTCACTGAGATAAGAAACCGGAACGGGAGTTTTCCTGACCGGTAGATTTTCGCCGGTACGTTAACTTCCTCGGGTTACTCAATACACTTTTTGCAAGGAGAAAAATCATGGTTCAACTTTCAAGTGATGTCACCAGGAATGTCGTTCTCGTTCATGGCGGTTTTGTTGACGGCTCTGGCTGGGAAGACGTGTACAAAATACTTAAGCGTGACGGCTACAACGTCAGCGTTGTTCAGAATCCAACCATATCGCTAACCGGCGATGTCGCTGCGACGCGAGCAGTGCTGGATGCTCAGGATGGTCCTGTAGTTCTAGTAGGTCATTCATACGGCGGAGTCGTGATTACCGAAGCCGGCAATCATCCAAAAGCTGACACTCTTGTTTACATCACGGCTTTCGCCCCGGATGCTGGGGAATCAGTCGGGACGCTGATCGCCAATCCGGCGCCCGGTGCCCCCGTGCCGCCGATCCTCCCCCCGGTTGATGGCTTTCTCATGCTGGATAAAGCAAAATTTGCGGAATCATTCGCCGGGGATGTACCGCCTGAAAAAGCTGAGTTCATGGCGCACTCCCAGGTGCCATGGGGATTGGACGCTCTCAATGGAGCCGTTAGCACACCTGCGTGGAAAACCAAGCCGAGTTGGTATCTGGTCGTAACTGAAGACAAGATGATACCGCCGCCGGCACAACAATTTATGTCGCGCCGCGCCGGTTCAACGGTGAAAGAGGTCGGAGGCAGCCACGCCATCTATGTCTCTAACCCTCAGGCCGTTGCAGACATAATCGAAGAAGCCGCAACCAGAAGCACAAAAACCAAAGCGCAAATGTCCTAACAATTCTTTGATGGACAGGTCTTGGCGGAATGCCCACTTCGCGGCGTGGGAGCAGCCGCAGCTTTTTACTGAAGAAATGCGTGCAGCTTTCCGCTCGCTTCGGAAGACAGCGGCCGGCTGAAAGGGTTACGCAAGGGGAAACCGCTCATCACGCTGGTGAAGGGAGAACTCGCGGACTAATACGAAGGTATCGACCGATACCTTCGTCTAATAGATTAATCTCGTCACCCGGAGTACAACCGTCCAGCACGCGGCAACCGGACAACCAGATTGGAACTGACCCGAGCTGGAAGCCGGCGAATATAAGTGAGGAGTGACAACCATGACTCAGAAATTTGTCCGCTACAGTCCTGACGTTGAACAAATGGAACCCGACTTCGAGCGAACCCTCCAGGCGATCCTCGATGGGATGAAACAACGTATGCGCGGTTCGATCGAAGCCGAGGGGATTGGGCGTATGGTGCGCGACGCCCATGCCAAGGGCTACGGTCTCGCCCGGGCAGAGGTTGAAATCCTTAGTGGACTGCCCGAGCCGTACGCGCAGGGCATCTACGCCAAACCGGGACGCTACGAAGCCCTGGTTCGCTTCTCGAATGGCACCAATCACGTCGGCGATGATCGATTCCTGGGACCGATCGTCGGCATCGGTCTAAAGATGTTCGGCATTGAAGGGCCAACGCTGCTGGAGGACGAGCCGGACAGCCACACCTTCGACTACGCGCTGATCAACCATCCGGTCTTTTTCGCGAATACGCTCAAACACTACGTCTACATTCAGACGCTGTTCGCGCATATTGGAGTAGCTCCCCCGGCGAACCTAACGCCAGAGCAAAAGCAGGCCGCAGTTCACCAGTTTCTCTACAACTGGGTGACGGGCAAGGGGACGCTGCCTCCCGAGGAGTGGGCTTGGGAGGAGCTCGGCGCTTTCCTGCGGCTCGCGCAAACCAAACCCGTCAACTTGTTGCTCTCGACATATTGGACGATGGGTGCGGTGCGGCATGGCGACTACGTCGCTAAAGTTCGCGCCGCCCCGGTGCAATCGTTTGCCGATCAAGTCGTCGAGCGATCGATCGATCTTGATTCCGCCCAACAGGTCTTCCGGCCGGCGCTGGTCAAAGAGTTGCGCGAGCGACCATACGAGTTCGACATTCAGGTCCAACTCTCTACTGACCTCGCCCGCATGCCCGTCGAGAAAACTACGGTTGTCTGGCCCGAGAGCCTCTCGCCGTTTGTGACCGTCGCGAAGTTGCGACTGCCGCAGCAGGACATCGGCGGGGAAGATAATTTCGAGAGGATGGACAAGACCTCGATGTCCGCCTGGCGCGTCACCGAGGAGCACCGTCCGCTCGGCAACATCATGCGTTCGCGCAAGGAGGTCTACCGTCAATCATCGATTCTTCGCCACGAGGCGAACAAACAGGAGCGCAAGGAGCCTAAGAATCTGGCAGAAGTTTTCGGCGAGCAGATGGCGGCCGGCCAGTAACGCTCTGACGACGTTCATACCGAAACCAGATTTACAAGCAAATGCAAGCGCTTGCTTGAAAGGAACATCATGAGCACTACCGCCGCCACCACAGACGAAATCAAGACCTCACCTAAGTACACCTACAACTATACCAACCTCCCGCCACTGGCGATGGCAGGTGCTTTGCCTGACGCAGAAGCCTTTTCCGCCCGGCCAGATTGGATACATCTGGTCGCGCGCTCGGCACTGAAGATTCTCATCAACACGATCATGATTAAAGTCAAAAACAGGGGGGATGATATCGAATTCGTGCAACAAGTGCTCAAAAATATTCAGGCCGTCGCTCAGCAACTGGACGGCGAAGCCGGGCGTGACCTGAATAACGCAATCGCCATGGAGTTAGAGAAGCAAGGAAGGCCTACTACGCTGCCCCAATTGAAAGCGCTGCTGGAAGTTGTCATAGAGCCTTTGGCGCAGACGCTCAACCTTAAAACTTTGTACGACATCGCGCGGATCGTTCAGCAGTTGGGCTCTGTTTCCGGTCCGGCTTCCAGCCTCGAAGATTACAACCAGGTGTTTCAGTTCATTTCATTGCCGGCGGTCAGCCAGAATTTTCGAGAGGATTCGGAGTTTGCCGCCATGCGGGTGGCCGGGCCGAATCCGTTAACAATTGAGCGGATGAAAACGCTGGACGAGCGATTGCCGATTACTGATGAACAGTATCAGTCGGTGATCGGGACTCAAGATACGCTTGATGCGGCGCTGGCTGACGGACGGCTTTATTTAGCCGATTATTCCGCGTTTGACGGAGCCGTCAACGGCAGTTTTCCGTCGGGACAGAAGTTCAACTATGCGCCACTGGCGTTGTTTGCGGTCCCCCCAAACGGACAATCGCGCGGACGATCCCTTGTTCCTGTGGCGATTCAGTGCGGGCCAAGGCCGGGCACGGATAATCCGATCTTCCTGCCGCGCGACGGCGATAACTGGTTCATGGCCAAAAGCATCGTTCAGGTTGCGGATACAAATGTTCATCAAGCCGCCAGTCATCTTGGACGGACGCATCTGTTCATCGAGCCGTTCGTGATTGCTACGCATAACCAGTTGTCGCGCACGCATCCGCTCTTTCTTTTGCTCACGCCGCACTTTGAAGGCACGCTCGCAATCAACGAAGGCGCCTTGAGTCTGCTCGCATCGCGAGGCCTTGTAGATCTGTTGTTGGCAAGTTCCATAGATCAATCGCGCGTGTTCGCCGTGAAAGCCGCGCAGAGCTATCAGCTAAATCTCAACACTTCGATGCTGCCACAGACGCTCGCCGGGCGTGGCGTAGACGACGCGAGCCGTTTGCCGGACTACCCCTATCGCGACGACGCTCTGCTGCTCTGGGGTGCAATCAATCGATGGGTGGAAAACTACGTGAACCACTACTACACGTCTGATGCAGCGGTGCAAGCCGATACGGAATTGCAGAGATGGGTAACGGAGCTGGTTGCGCACGATGGGGGCAGATTGAACAACATCGGCGCGGCGAACAGGATCAGCAAGCGTACGGAATTGATCGACTTGATCACGCTGATCTGTTTTACCGCCAGCGCGCAGCATGCCGCGGTGAACTTTCCGCAGGCGCCGCTTATGAGCTATCTGCCTGCGACGCCTCCGGCGGGCTATTCGCCGTTGTCGTCCCTGACGCAGGAAGGCTTCAGTGAAAGTGACTTTTTGAAATTCCTGCCGCCATTGGATATTGCAAAGCCGCTGTTGGACATTTTGTATCTATTGAGCTCGGTCTATTACACGAGACTGGGCGATTACGGCGCCGATTACTTCACCGACCCGGTCATTCAGAATCACCTGGCCAAGTTCCAGCAAGAGTTGCTCAAGATCGAAGACGAGATCAATGAACGGAACAAAACGCGGACGCCGTACGAGTTTCTGCTTCCATCGAAGATTCCGCAGAGCATTAACATTTGATTCCAACGACAAGGTTACCGAACTGCTGACAAAAGTTCTGGAGACGCACGGCGGCTTGGATCACCGAAAATGGGAATTCCATAAAGTAACAAAGGAGAAAATTGTCATGGCAAATCAAACACAAACAGCGACCGCACCCGAAGCCGAACTTACCGCCGATGAGAAGATCCAGCAGCTGCGGGAGCTGTTCGCCGACGCGTCGGATGTGGGGAAAGCGGCGCTGGAGAACGTAATCAAAGAATTGTCATCGCAGGTTTCGGAACCGCCGCCGCCAATCGAAAGCGCAGGCCGGGTTGGCGCGCGTCTCGGCAAACGCTCCGAGTTGACCATCATTGTTCCGTTAGTGCCTGGCGGCGCGAAGCGGCTTCGCACGTTCCTGCAATTGCTGGGCGGCAATCTTTCACCCGGCGCGACCAAGGTCGGCACCCTCCACGACATGCGCTTCGTGTTCATCGACAACGACACGAGACTGCTCTTCGCCACTTCTTTCGACGGCGATTGGGACACCTATATCGACGACTTCATCGCCTTGATTCCGGACTATCTGGACCTCATGGACTCTGCCTGGGAAGGCTGGCCGGGGATTCGCGATCCCGGAGCTAAGGATTATCTCGTTAAGCACCAGATCACGGCAGAAGGTTGGTTCGTCGCCAATCCGGAGCTCACGTTGGCTGAGATCGATCGGTTGAAGAGACTCGGCGAGGCCGCTGACGAATTCCTCGACAAGATTCAATAGCGCGGAGCGGCGATGATTGTTTGTTCTTGATCTTAGGCCGGAATGGACCGGTGACCTTTGGAGAATGCTGGCATGTCGTCCGTCAATGAATACGCCGGGGCAAGTGTAGCGAGTGTTGCGACGCTCGACTTGCACGAGATTCAGGCGACCGTCCTCAGGCCGAGGCCGGCGCCGTACTTCGGCACTCATGCGCTTTTGCGCGTCGACGATGCTCAAGCGGGGCGCGCGTTCCTGCGCCGGCTGATACCTCACGTCGATTCGGCTGCCGCCTGGTGGAGCGCGAAGACTCCCTGGCTGGCGGTCGGGATCAGTCACGGCGGTTTGAAGGCGCTAGGCGTCTCTCAGGATTCGCTGCAAAGCTTCCCCGAGGCGTTTCGTGGAGGGATGGCGGCGCGCGCCCGGCAACTCGGTGACGTAGGCATCAACGATCCCAAGAATTGGGACGAGGCATACGGCAAAGGTGAAGTCCACATTGGCCTGAGCGCCTTCAGCGCTTCCGAGGAAGAGCGCCGCCGCATCGTCGGCATCGCTCGCGAGCAATTAGAAGGCTTATCGGCCGTCAGCGTTTTGGCCATGCAGGATTTCGGCGCGCAACCCGGTGACCGCAATTCGCTGGGCTACAAAGACGGCATCGACCAACCCGCGATCGAGGGGAGTGGCGTTGACCCGCTGCCAGGACAGGGACAGCCGATCAAGGCTGGAGAATTCATCCTTGGTTATCCTGGTGAGGCGGGCTTTCCGCTGCCGATGCCGCAACCGGACATACTCGGTCGCAACGGCACCTTTGTGGGCTTTCGCAAATACCAGTCGCGCGTGGGCGCTTTCAATCGATTTCTCCATGCGCATGGAAGCACCGAGGAAGAGCGAGAGATACTCGCCGCGAAGCTGGTCGGCCGCTGGCGCAGCGGTGCTCCACTCGTGCTCGCGCCGGAAGTAGACAACCCTGCACTCGGTGCGGACCCGCAACGGAACAATGATTTCGATTACTCGGACGACCCGCGTGGCCGGCAGGCCCCGTTCGGATGCCATATTCGGCGCATGAACCCGCGTGACACGAAGCTCACCCGGTTAACTGACGTGAACCTTCATCGCCTGATAAGACGCGGCACCACCTACGGACCGCCGTACGATCCGAATGCCCTCTCCGAAGCAGACGACGAAGTGCCGCGCGGGGCCTACTTCCTCTTCATTAGCGCCAAGGCGATGGCCACTATCGAATTCCTGCAACAAGAGTGGATTAACGACGGCAATTTCATAGGAATTGGTGACGAGCGTGATCCGATTATCGGGCTACAGGAGGAAGGGGCGGCGTTCACCATTCCGAATGAACCGGTGCGACGTCGTGTCCGCGGCATCGAAACCTTCAACGTGCTTCGCGGAGGCGAGTACTTCTTCATGCCGAGCTTGTCCGCCCTGAAATGGCTTGCGGACTTGAACTCTTAGCAGCCTCGGAGGGAGGCATACGATGCTCGCCTACAGACTGCTGAAAGAGCAGACGCGACCAGAGTTTCAGGAAGTGCCTGAGCCGCACGCGGGACCCGGCCAGGTGGTTGTCAAAGTCGCCGGCTCCGGCCTTTGCCATACGGACTTCACAGTCATCTCTCGCGACGGAGGCTACTGGAAGGACGACGCGCCGCCCTTCACTCTCGGGCACGAGATAGCCGGGTGGGTGGAAGAGCTGGGCGCCGGAGTGAAGGGGTTCCGGCATGGCGAGGCCGTCGCAATCAACCCGTCCTGGGCCAGTTGCGGGCGCTGTCACATGTGCCGGTCCGGCGAAGAGAATCACTGCCTCTACCAGAAGGCCATTCGCGCTCCCGGCGTCGGGTACGACGGGGGACACGCGCCATACGTCCTCGTCCCCGAGGCTAGGTTTCTCGTCCCCATCGGCGACCTAGATCCGGTTGACGCCGCGCCGCTGACGGATGCCGGCCTTACGACATACACCGTCATCAAGGCGGCGCTTCCCGGCATTTGGCCGGGCAGCACCGTGGTCGTGATCGGCATCGGCGGTCTTGGGCTCTATGCGGTCCAATTCCTTCGGCTACTGACCGGCGCACGCGTTGTCGCGGTCGCCTCGAAAGAAGCCAGAATGAAGCTGGCCCGGGAGTACGGCGCGGACGACGCCGTCCAGAGTGGCCCAGGTGCCGCAGACCAGATTCGCGAACTGAGCGGTGGGATCGGGGCGGCATTTGTCCTGGATTGCGTCGGCGTGAACGAGACCCTAGCCACGGGTGTCGCGGCCCTGTCTTGGCGGGGCCGGCTGGCTATGGTCGGCGCGGGCGGCGGCTCCATTCCCTTCGACTTCTTCAAGATGCCGCCGGGCGCGCAGTTGGTGACGAGCTTGAACGGCGGTGGCGTTGCGCTGAAGGAGGTCCTCGATATGGCGGCGCTCGGTCGGCTCAAAATCCTCCTGGACCGCTATCCCCTCAGCGCCGCGAAGCAGGCGTACGACGATTTCGAGCACGGACGTCTGGTCGGTCGAGCGGTCCTCATGCCGCAAGCGGCGGAAGCACACGCAGCGTGACCCCGTGCGAGTTTGATTTTGTGCCAGGGAGCAAATGAGATGAGCTCACCCAAAGAAAGCCGGGAAGACCAATTAGTTTATGAGACGCTGAACATACGCGACGAAGGAGCGGTTCTGTTCGCGGGAATTTTCGCCCCGCCTATGAATCTCCTCGGGCCTGAGCTCGTCCGGGATCTGGTTTCGCTTATTCAACAAGCCGAAGCTGACGACACTGTCCAGGTGCTCGTGTTCAAGAGTGCCGACCCAGACTATTTCATCTCGCACGTTGACGTGACACGAATCAAGGAGAATCGAGAGCCGGCGGCGAAGCTGACTGGTGAACCGTCGCTTGGCTTGCTGTTTCGTTATCTCAGTGCCAGCCGCCTCGTCACCATCGCGCAGATCGAGGGTCGCGTCCGCGGCGTTGGCAGCGAGTTCATACTCGCGTGTGACATGCGCTTCGCCGCTCGGGAGTCGGCGATCTTCGGTCAATTCGAACCCTCCTTTGGTGTCATCCCCGGCGCTGGCGGCGCCCAACATCTCGCGCGCCTGATGGGTCGCAGTCGGGCGCTTGAAGTGATGTTGAGCGCGCAAGACTATGACGCGGATCTAGCTGAACGCTATGGCTGGATCAATCGCGCGCTACCCGCCAATGAACTTGACGAGTTTGTCACATCTCTCGCTCATCGCATCGCGAAGTTTCCAGCCGCCGGCCGCGCGGTTGTGAAGGAACGAGTCAACGCGATAACCCTTCCGTCAGTCGAGGATATTCGTCACGATTCCGATCTTTTCCTGAATGGCACTCGAAGTACTGAATTCCAGGAACTAACGCAGGATGCAATGGAGAAAGGATTTCAAACGCGAGAGGCGGAAATCAATCTGGCCAAGCTGGTAGGTGACATGAAAAGAAAGACGGATGTCTCAAACTAATCGGGGCAAGGAGCTACTATGTCCACAATTCACTTCAAACTGACAACCACCGCGACGCCCGAACAGTTCATCGCCGGGCTCACCGACTTCGGGCCGGGCCGCGCACAGCTCTTTGGCAATAGCACCGATGAGTACCTGAAGGTGCATGAGAAAGGCTCAAATCATGCGGACGTCACGGAGGGCTCCGGCGGCATCTGGGAACGACTGAATTACAACTGGTCCGATCCGACACACATAATGCTTACCACCACTGACTCGAGCCTATGGGGAGGCCGATCAGGTCACACCTATACGTTAACGCAGCAGCCGAACGGCACGACCGATGTCGACGTGGTGATCGTGCGCGAGGGCAAGAACCTAAAGGGCCGATTGATCGGAGCATTCCTTGGGATCGTCGGCAAGGGACAGTTGAAGAAGTGGTTTGCAAACACCTTAAAGGCCATTGAGGCACGCAACTACGAAGTCGGCATGGCGGCAATGGTGTAGACGAAGCCAAGGCCATGCTTCAACTGCTCTCAGCTTTCCATGAGCCCCTCGCTGTAGTTCGCCTTCGCTCGCGGTCGGAGTAAGCCGTTGCTCGCTTTCAGCAGCACATAACATTGCATTCGAGGAATCACAATGCATCCTTTACGCAAGCTACGGGAATCCGGTAAGTCCACACCCGCCGAGGTGAGCGAGCTGCTTGCCGAAAACATCGTATTCAACAGCCCGATCCTGATACGGCCGGCCGAAGGCCGTGAAGTCTGCGCGGCGATTTTCGCTCAGTCTAGCTCGACGCGTGGTTCGGGAACTTATACGGCCGAGTTTAAGCTCGATGAGCGCACCACCTTCTTGCGCTGGGTGGGAACAATGGATGGCCACAAGATTGAGAGCTTGGAGGTCATCGTGGACAACGAGCAGGGGCTGATAGTGGAGCGCACTATTGCTATGCGCCCGTATCCGGCGCTGAAACTGTTCCGCGACGCCATGTATGCAGCACTCAAGGATAAGCTGCCGCCCGATGTTTGGGACTATCCAGCAGCATAGTGTGACTTCGATCAATGTATTCAGCAGAGGAGATAACATGACCACCGTAAAAGAAGCCGCACTCGCGGCAGTCGATATGAAGCTCGAGGCTATCGTCATTCCTGTCTCGGATGTCAAGCGTGCGGAGGACTTCTACAAGAAGCTCGGGTGGCGGCAGGACGTTACACCGCCGGGCTCCGGCGTGTTCCAGTTCACACCGCATGGCTCCGGGTGCTCGGTGCAATTCGGAGCGAACCTCACCACGGCTGCGCCCGGCTCAGCCCAGAGAACGTACCTGATCGTCTCCGACATCGAGGCCGCCCGTGACGCGCTGCTCGCAGCCGGCATAGAGGTCAGCGATGTCTTCCACTTCGGCCCTGAAGGCGCGGTCGGTGGGCCGGATCCTGAGCGTCGCAGCTACAGCTCGCTCGCCTCGTTCAGCGATCCTGACGGCAACAGTTGGCTATTGCAGGAAATCACGAACCGTCTTCCCGGGCGCATCGACTCAGGCGTGACTTCGTTCGGCTCCGCCAGCGACCTGGCGACCGCTCTTCGGCGTGCGGAGGCCGCCCACGGCGAGCACGAGAAGCGCACAGGCGGGCAGCGCGATGCGAACTGGCCCGCATGGTACGCCGAGTACATGGCGGCGGAGCAGGCCGGGACGGAGTTGCCGCAATAAACGACAACGACCGTATCGTCATAGGGCGCGGCTTGCCCCGGCACGCACAGTATTGGTGCGCCGTCCAGAGCTTTTCACATGGTTGACGCTCGCATTCAACAAAGCGGACTTCGATTCAGATGAACGCATAGGAGGAAAGTGATCGCCGCGCTCGATAACTTAGGAATAAGTGCGCAACTGGGAGCTTCGTGAAGCATGGAGCTTCGTCAAGCACGGGGCTAATGAAGTTATATGGACAGACGACGAAATTTGTTAATCGGGATTGTGGTGGGCATCGTTGTCGTAGCAGCATTGAGCTACGCCACGGGTTTCACAAAGCAACTGCTGAGTCCCTTTCGCAGCAAGACCGCTGAATATAAGAGTTCGGAATCCAGTGCTGCTCCGGAGCTGGCTGCGGGTGACTGGATAAACTCGGAACCGCTCAAGCTCAAGGAGCTGCGCGGTCGCGTGGTGCTCATCGAGTTCTGGACTTTCGGTTGCTATAACTGTCGTAACACGTTGCCCTTCATCAAAGCTTGGGATGATCGTTACCGCGCGCAAGGCTTCACCGTCATTGGTGTGCACTCACCTGAGTTTGATGAGGAAAGAAAAATCGAAAACCTTCGGCGCGAAGTTGCTTCACTGGGAATCAAGTACCCGGTGGTCTCGGATAACGACTACAAAACATGGGACGCTTATAACGTCTTAGCGTGGCCCACCACCTTCCTGTTAGATAAACAAGGACGAATTCGATGGAGGCACATCGGTGAAGGAGGTTATGACGAAGCCGAGCGACTGATTCAGAAGCTACTCGCAGAAAAAGAAACATAGTCTGAAGACCGTGATGATGAACGTGGACGAAATGGTAAACGCCGCAATCGAGAGAAATAAAATGTCCGAAGAAATAAATCAGGATCGCCGACGCTTTCCTTGCACTAGTTGTCAACGGCGCTTCGGACGGAGCGCTTCCAATTCAATCACCAGGCACAGGCTGCCTCGGTAAAGTAGATAAGGAGAATTCAGACATGCCATACGTAACTGTAGGTCAGGAAAACTCAGGCAACATAGACATCTACTACAAGGACTGGGGAGAGGGTCAGGCAGTCGTCTTCAGCCACGGCTGGCCGCTCTCTGCGGATGCCTTCGAAGACCAGATGTTCTTTCTGGCCGAGCACGGCTATCGCTGTATCGCGCACGACCGCCGCGGGCATGGCCGCTCATCCCAGCCCTGGACGGGTAACGACATGGACACCTATGCGGACGATCTGGCGAAGCTCGTCGAGGCGCTTGATCTGAGAGACGCAATCCATGTCGGCCATTCGACCGGCGGAGGCGAAGTCGCGCGCTACATCGGTCGCCACGGAACTGCAAGAGTCGCCAAGGCTGTGCTCATCAGCGCTGTCCCTCCTTTAATGTTAAAGACGGAAGCAAATCCGGACGGCACGCCGATCGAAGCCTTCGACCAGATACGCGCTGGCGTGCTCGCTGATCGCTCACAGTACTGGAAAGACCTATCCATGCCCTTCTATGGCTTCAACAGAACGGGTGCCAAGGTTTCAGAGAGTCTGCGAGATTCCTTCTGGCTACAGGGGATGATGTGCGGTTTTCCCGGCTCATATTTCTGCATCAAGGCCTTTTCCGAGACGGATTTGACGGAAGACTTGAAGAAGATAGATGTGCCCACGCTCATCCTGCATGGCGATGACGACCAAATTGTGCCGATCGCAGCCTCGGCCCTGCTCTCGTCCAAGATAGTTAAAGGCGCCACTTTGAAAGTTTACCCGGGCTTGCCGCACGGCATGTGCTCGACGCACAAGGATCTCATCAACAAGGATTTGCTCGACTTCATAGCGAAAGATCAGACAAGCTCTCAAACTGCCTGAGTCCCTGCCGCTCTCGGCAGACGCGCTGGATGTCGACAAGCAATCCCGAATCCCAAGGTCGCTTGGGCCATGTGCGGCCTGGCGACCGAAACGAGAGGTTAGTCATGAAGAACACGAAATTAATGTTGGTTCTACTATTTCTCATGACGGGCTCGCTCTCTGCTCAACAGCCCACCGGCACACCGCAGGCCCCACAGGCCACGGTCACATCGCTCATGTCGAAAGATCTGACGGAGCTTCCCGGCAAAGAAGTCTTGATGATCACGGTCGAGTATCCGCCGGGCAGCATTGATCCCATCCACCGGCACAATGCACGTGCGTTCGTTTATGTGCTGGAGGGCTCAATCGTGATGCAGGTGAAAGGTGGAAAGGAAGTGACGCTGACACCGGGCCAGACATTTTACGAAGGCCCAGACGATGTTCATGTCGTGGGCCGGAACGCAAGCAGCACCAAGCCGGCAAAGTTCGTGGTCTTTTTTATTAAGGACAAGGGCGCGCCCGTGTTAGTGCCAGCACCGGAATGAAATTAACCGAACCCCAAACCAACTCCGAGTCTGTGCCGGAGATTCTCGCTCGCAGAACGACGGTCATCAGAATGGAGGCATTCGATGAGAGAAGATCTTGCCGCAGTCAACGTCACCCGCTCGTATACGCTCGCCGGGACGAACATCGCGATCTTCACCTTCATGCTGTTCTTTCTGTACCCGAGGTTCGAGAGCGGCAGGATCAATCCTTTGTTGTTCCAAGCCACGCTGATTGCGATGGGTGTGGCGACCTTCTCACTCGTGTTCGCGACGTTGCACTACTACTGGTGCTCGCTTGGCGGACGAATGACTGACACCGACAGGACGCTGTACGCCCGGAGAGCCGATCGCTTCTGGCTTCTTGGTTACACCATGATGTTCCTCGCACCAAGTCTCGTCCTATTTTTGCTCGGGCTTCTTGCCGTCGCATCTGTCTGGCTCGCACTCTGGCTGGTGTACCTGTTCTTCGTGGTCCGCTACTTCCCAAAGGTCCAGACGCCGCGGGTCTCTCAGTAGGAGGAGGCGAAATCAAAATGGTCGTTATCGGCGGCACCGGGAGATCACCATTCAAACTAAGGAGATTGAAGAAATGAAGGAATCAACTTTCGAAGGAGTCGGCGGACTGAAAATCTTTTACCGCTCGTGGCAGCCTGAAGGGCAAACACGCGGCGTGGTCGTCATCGTCCACGGGTTTAATTCGCACAGCGGGCAATACGTGTGGGTCGGCGAGCAATTCGCGGCGAAAGATTTGGCGGCTTACGCGATTGATTTGCGCGGGCGCGGGCGTTCCGAAGGCGAGCGTTACTACGTCGAAAAGATTGAAGATTATACCGACGACGTGGCGACACTTGTCAGAACCGCGAAAGCGGAAAATCCGGGTGTGCCGGTGTTCGTTCTCGGTCACAGCGCAGGCGGTGTCGTTTCGTGCGTTTATACGCTCGACCATCAATCAGAGATCGACGGCCTTATCTGCGAGAGCTTCGCTTATGATCTGCCGGTGCCCGAGATCGTTCTTTCGTTTCTCAAGGGATTGAGTTACATCACAAAGCACACCCACGTCTACAGCTTGAAGAACGAAGACTTCTCCCGCGATCCGCTGGTTGTCGAGACAATGAACAATGACCCGCTGATTAAGGGCGAGACTCAGCCGGTGCAGACCGCGAAGGTGATGATAGATGCCGCCAGTCGGCTGAATGAAGAATTTCCCCTCATCAAACTTCCCGTACTCATTCTGCACGGCACGGAAGACAAGGCGACGAACCCGAGCGGCAGCCAGTTCTTTTACGACACAGCAGGCTCAACAGACAAGACTCTGAAACTTTATGAGGGGCACTATCACGATCTGTTAAATGATGTGGATAAAGAGATCGTGATGGCGGACATTCAGAGTTGGATCGACGCGCGCGTTCCCGCAATACAAACCAAATCCGCGGGGGCGACAAACCCGGTCGCTCAGACGTAACCATTGAGACGAGCGCGCCATCGGTGCGGTCCTGGTGCATGACGCTGATTATTCAAATTTGTGAGGAGAGCGTGAAATGAGTGCAATCCAACCCACGTCGCGACCCGACATCGCCAGACGTTTACTAGCCGGCGTCTCCGTGCCCGACACTCCACTGATTTCGCGTGCGATAGAGTACGCACGAGAACACTCTGAGCAATACCTGTTCAATCATGTCATGCGATCCTGGCTCTTTGCGGCGGCCCTCGCGCAACTCAACCGGACTGCGCATGACGGCGAGGTTCTCGCCGTGACCACCATCCTGCACGACATAGGTCTGGCGGAAGGCTTCAAAGGGCCGCTGCGATTTGAAGTGGAGGGGGCGAATGCCGCACGCGCTTTCGCCCTCGATGAGGGCCTCGATGAACGTCGGGTGCAGTTGATCTGGGACGGGGTTGCGCTCAACTCCACGCCTTCCATCGCACTTTACAAAGAGGCCGAGATCGCCTTGGCCACGATGGGCATCGGGCTCGATTGGGGCGGTTGGGGTTATGAGGCTCTCACCGAGTCTCAGGTGGCTGCGATCGTCGAGGCGTTTCCCCGGCTGGAGATGAAACAACAATTCACGCGCGCGGTCTGCCGCATTGTAGAGTCGCGCCCCGCCACTACGTACGACAACTTCGCGCGCGATTTTGGGGAGCGCTTCGTACCGGGCTACAAGCGGGTGTCAACGGTGGACTATTTGCTGAACTCCCCGTTTGAGGAGTAAGCACACGTCCGCCGTTATTTCGGACGACAAACGAAAGGCCACATATAAAGGAGCTTAATTATGACGAACGAAAGGTCAAAGATGAAGATCGTGGTTATTGGCGGCACTGGGCTCATCGGGTCAAAGGTCGTCACGAAGCTCGTTGAGCAGGGCTACGAGGTGGTAGCTGCTTCACCAAACACAGGGGTCAATACCCTGACCGGCGAAGGACTCGCCGAAGTTCTTGAGGGCGCGTCGGCCGTCATAGACGTGTCGAATTCACCGTCGTTCGAGGATGCGGCCGTGTTGGAGTTTTTCAGGACTTCAACTGGTAACCTTCTCGCCTATGAAGCGGCCGCCGGCGTCGGCCATCACGTGGCCTTGTCCATCGTCGGCACTGATAGTCTGCCCGATAGCGGTTACATGCGCGCGAAGGTCGCTCAGGAGAAGCTGATTAAGGAATCCTCTATCCCCTACTCTATTGTACGCGCGACGCAGTTCTTCGAGTTCGTCAATCGCATCGCCGACGAAGCTACTGACGGCAACACGGTCCGCCTGCCGCCCGTCGGTTTCCAGCCCATGGCAGCCGACGATGTTGCCAGTGCGGTGGCAAGAGTGGCCGCCGCACCGCCTCTGAATGGAATCGTTGAGGTGGCGGGGCCCGAGCAGTTCCGTTTCGATGAACTCATTCGCATGGGCCTCAGCGCCCGCAAGGATGCGCGAGAGGTTATCGCTGACCCGCACGCGCGCTACTTTGGCACGGAACTGACGGAGCGCTCACTTGTTCCGGGCGATGACGCGCAACTCGGCGAGACGCGTTTCGAAGACTGGCTCAGCCGCTCCGCGAGCCCGGACACGAAGCCGCAGCCCACAGCTATTGCAACTGCTTCGAAAGGAGCTGGCGGCCCTCAAAAATGACGAATTTCATTTAAGCGAAGCCGTACGCTCAAATGCAGTGGGAATTGCAGCTATGCCGTTCGCAACCATCGCCGCCCTTGCAGTTCAGAAAACTTGAGGTTGCGAACGACACGCCGCAAAAAAGACTCTGTTTTATGAGTGCGATCACCGGCAGAACTCGGCGGCTTTAATTACCAGATTTAGGAATGAATATTATTTGGTTTAAGCCCCGCGAACACTTGGAGGTTCACATGAGCGAAGAAGACTTTGAGTTGCTGATCACACTGGATGACCCATGGGATGCCCAGGAAGAGGATAATTTCAACCATCTTCAGGCTGAACACATCGTCGCGTGGCCCGGACAGCCGTTTCCTGCAATGGGGCAACACGACCATCTGGCAGAAGCCGTTATTGATAATGACCCCTACCCGGTGGTGTTTCGTCAGGGCGATTGGACCTGCACCTTAGCGAGACTGACCGGCACGACCAATAATTCAATGAAGAGTCTGGATGGAAACATGACTCGGCCGACAAATCAGAAATTTGAGATCGGGGTTTGCATAGTCACCTGCTCGAAGAATGGGGAGATTGTCGAGCAAAAGGTCTTTTATGACCTGGTCGGAATGCAAAAGCAAATTGGAGTCAGGTAAGCATTCTTGACGAAGGGTTCCCGTTTCGCTTTTCCCAACATCAGGAGGATTACAGTGATGAACTGCTGTTCGCATTTATCTGAAATTAACAATGTTACTCCGAAGACCCCGAACGGTTGTGAAGAGTGTTTGAAATTGGGCGACCGGTGGGTTCATTTGCGGCTTTGCGTCACCTGCGGCCATGTCGGCTGCTGCGATGATTCAAAGAATAAACACGCGACAAAGCATTTTCACTCGACCACTCATCCCATCATCAAATCTTTCGAACTGGGTGAGGATTGGGGCTGGTGTTACGTTGATGAACTGTTTTTGGAGTCGGTTCCAGGATCGTTGACGACTGAGTGGTGCGGTGCGCCCGGCATCACACCGTGAGCAAGCGTCGGAGACGAGTCTGCACAGGAAGATGTCAAAGTGGAGGGCCTCTGTCGCGCAAGGAGAAATAGTTATGCAACAGCGATTGGATTACAGCAAGGCCGCGCCCGGTTCGGTGCAGGCGATGTACAAGCTTGAGAAATTCGTCGAGGGGTCAGGGCTGGAACGTCAACTTCTCGAACTGGTCAAGGGGCGTGAGAGACTCTTCCTCGAACATTTCTGGCAGACGCTTTCGCTGCACCCGGAAACATTTACGGAAGCTGACCGTCAGCTTTACGCCAAAGCGTATGCGCAGGAAGGCGCGATGCACGCGGCGTGTGAAATGTTCAAGTTATTCAATACGCAGGACGCGGCGGACAATCGGCGATTTGCGGCCCTGCACAGATATTCAGGCGGAATGAATAATTACGTGCGAATTATGCAGCATTTTCTGAATAAATGTGCAAAGCCGTTGAGCGGTATGGCGGTTGATGTTCAGGGCTTTGGCAGCTCGACTCGCAGGCACTTCCAAGGCGAAGTACTTGATGAGTTGATTGAGCTGGCGATTAGTCAGCTTACTGTTTGTAACTAAACGCTTGGGCACTGGAACAGCCTATTTCTCTTTGGCTGTTCTATACAAGCTCCAAGATTAAATGGAAGGGCTGTGATGGGACAGGCGAAGTTTGTCGCTTCGCTGTTTTAGATGGCTGCCTGACGAAATCCGTTTGAAAGATTTTCACCCCTCAAAATAATTCCTGCAATGCAAGCCTGTATCTTTAATATCCGCGATTAATTATTTGAAGGAGCTTTATGCCATCAACTAGGAGGTTCGAAATCGAGTTAAAGAGAAAACTGCTGACCGTCACCGCAGTGACCATCATGAAGATCAAACAGGCTAAATCCAAAGGTAACTTTTTTCTTTCGGCTTCACACTGCTCCTGAAGTTTGGCTTGAACATTACAGGTGGCTCTCCCCATGCTTCACCTCTCTATCTTGTGTGCCGGTTGAGGTCGTTTCGGTTTCTGGAAGGGCGTGCCGATTGACCTGTGAGTCCCGTTTGATAGTTCGGTAATCTACTGCCGAAATGTGCGATAAACAAGAAGGGTTTATTGGCTAAAACGGCTATTTATTTGCCGTTTTGGCTACACGTTGGGCGTGGTTAAAAGTCGCAGGTGAGGGCTTGACGGTCGATCACTTACTCTCTCTGAAAAAATCCGAAACAAGAAACGTGAAGAGGCCGTTTCTGACGCTGTCACTGGTATAGAGTTCTCCGCGTCTCGGATTCAAAGCCAGTCCGCTTGGGTAAAGAAGACCGCTGATCGGCCCTCTGATGACAGCCTCGGGCGGGACATCCCCGCTATCGGTCGCCTTCCACACTCCGATAAATCCTCTGCCGCTGCTTCTCCATGGCGAAGGCATAATGGTTTCCGGGCTCAGCCCCTTTCTCGGGCGATCCACTTCGTACAGGCGGCGATAATCAATATTCGAAGCGGCAACGAACACCTTTCCGCTTTCAGGAAAAGTCTGTATCTGCCAGGGCATTCCGACTATCCCTGTCTTCGGGCCGCTAATCATCGCCCGCGGTGCAACGTCGCCCGAATCTGTCCGGTTAAAGACAAGAATACCGAGCTGCTGGTAAGAACCGCTCCCGACAAAAAGCAGGTCACGGGCCGGGTCTACGGCCACGCCGATCATGTAGCCGAGTTTCGTTTTAGGGCCTTGCACGAGTCGCTTCGGCGAGACATCACCGTTGGCATTCCAGGGAAAGGTGAGCACGGCCCTGCGGCCCGGATCGGCAACGATGATTTCGCCATTCTGCTGATCTATGTTTACCGAGTGAGGATAGACGAGCTGAGTCTGCGGCCCCTGAATGATTCTCAGCGGAGGCTCAGCGCCGCTGGCCTGACCGCGAAACACCAGCAAGGCCGCCGCCTGCGGGTTCGGGACGATGATCTCATCATGAACCGCATCGTAAGCGATCCCGTGGATCGTCCGCCCAAGCTTGGTTGCCTGGCCTTCGATCACTCTCACTGGTGCAAGGTTTCCGTTTGCCAGCCTGGCAAACGTCGCGACGCGCGGCTGCGTCACTCAATTACCGACCAGAAGCTGGTCTCGCTTCGAGTCGAAGGCGAGCGCCATGGGGTTTCCCATCCCGACCGTCGGCGTTCCGCTCGGCGCATTACGGACAATGCGTTTCGGCGCGACGTTCCCACTGGCCTTAAGGTCAAACACGGCGGCGCTGTGGTCGCCGAAATTCGCCACCCACAGCTCGTTGTTTTTCGCGTCAACCGCCACTCCCATCGGGCGCGTGATGCCCGTCTTCCGGCCTTTGATGATTCTCAAAGGCTTTTGATCGCCGTTCCCCGTTCGCGAGTAGAGCAAGACCGAGTCGTCGACGCTATTGGCCACGGCCACGACGTTGTTGACAGTGTCTACGGCGAGTCCCATCGGCCAGTCGAGCTGCGTCAAAGGGCCTTCAATGGTGCGCAACGGCTTGGCGTTCCCATTCGTGGTTGCGGCATAAACCCTGATTGACGGAGCGTGAAACTCCCCGCCTAATCGAAGCGCCAGCCCGGCTTCCGAATTGTAGTAGTCGGTCGAAGAGAGAGTCGTCCCTTCCTTATTCGTGTTGCCGTGATTAGTCACCCAAATCTCGTTGTTCGCCTCGTCCCAATAGATTCCATGCGGATCGGCCAGCCCCGTATCCCGACCGATCAGGCTGCGCACGGGCGCTTCAAGGCCATGCGCCTCACGCCGGTAGATGACGACGGCGTTGATCTGCTGAACAGAGACGGCGAGTTCCTCGCGCGCCGGATTCACCGCCACTCCCCACGATGAATAAGGGACGTGCAGGATTCGTCGCGGCGTCTGGCTGCCCTCATCGTCGTAAGAGAAGACGACGAGACGATCTTCTATATCGTTGTTGACCGCATAAATCTCGCGGTGCGGCGCATCCATCGCCACGCCCGCCACGAAACCGATATTGGTCGCAGGCCCTATGATCTGTTGCCGTGGGGCCGTCTCCTGCGCGGATTTGTCGCCACTCGCACGATCATAGATCAAGAGGCGCTTCTTGTTCGTGTCGCTCATGACGACGCGGTCATGGAGCGGGTCGAGCGCGATTCCGTTAAAGGATGGATAGGGGTCTATGATCGAACGCACGGGCGTCAGGTCGCCGCCGCGTTTTGCATCCTGAAGAGAAGGATCGACCGGCAAATTCTGTTTGCTCTGCTGGCCTTCGCTCGTCATCATGCATGTGCCGTTGAACATCTCTTCCACAAGCCCGTCCGGCAGTGACTCAGAGAGCGACACCGCTGCCGTCTGTGCAGAGTCCCCCACCTGGCCGACGCTTAAAACCGCCGCACACATCAAGGCGAACAGAAGCACACCAACAAACCTTCGCATCATCGGAGCATCCTCCTTTACACTTTCCTGTCTACGCTAAATTTGTCCCGGACGATTCAACTGCGGACAGCGCGTGGGGCGCTCACCCCACGTCCATGCCTTCAAGGGTGCGTTGCAACGGCTCTACGCTCACCGGCGGAACATACATCATTCGGTCGTAGTGATCGACCCCGTACTCTGCCGCCACTTCTTGCAGCATCTTTTTGACCTCCCGCCTCCGGTCGAAGGGCAGATAGTCTCCCTTAAATATTTCTTCATAGCGCGGAGCGAGTTCGGGAAATGTCTCGCGCAGGTAAGGGAGAAAATACTCGCGTGCGCTCTGTCGCAAAGAGAGCATATCGGCGAGAAAATAGCTCACTCCGGCATCCGCCGCCGCGCTCGCAATCTCCGCCATCTGCTCGCGCGTGTCTGTCACCAGCGGGAATACCGGAGACATCACGACTCCGACTGTGATTCCGGCCTGCGCCAGTTTCTCAATCGCCCTGAAGCGCTGCTTTAAGCTGCAAGTCGAAGGCTCTAATTTTCGTTTCAGTTCTTCGTCCATGGTGGTGACTGTGAAGACCACGTTGAGGAAGAGTTCCTGAGAAAAATCTCTCAGGAGTTCCAGATCGTCCAGCACATGATGCGATTTGGTTGTCAGGACGATGGGTGTCTTACACTCGCGAAAGACGTGGATCATTTTTCGCGTCAGCCGATACTTACGCTCGATGGGCTGGTACGGATCGGTGACTGTGCCGACATTGACCAACTCTCGCTTCCAGCTTCGACGCTTCAATTCCTTGCGCAAGACATCGGCCACGTTGGTCTTGGCAAAGACGATATGCTGAAACATGCCCATCGGCAGTTGCAGGTACTCATGCGTGTAACGCGCGTAGCAATACCAGCAATCATGCTCGCAGCCACGATACGGATTAGCGCCCCAGCGAAACGGCAGCTTGGGGACATTGATCGGATAGAGCACCGATTTCGCTTCGTTCTCGCGAACCTCCAACCTGACCTTCGATGAATCCATAACGTGACTTACCTCTTTCAGCCGGGCGGGATTTCCCGCTCAAGCTTTCATTCAAGAGATCGCCTCCTCCATCTGCAACTGATTCATGAAAGCAGCTAAATCCTGATAGCTGGTCTCGCTCACGATTTTGTCATTCTTTATCAGTAACTCAGTCGTGCCCTGATGCGTCACTTTCCTGTTGGTCGGCGGTATCCCTTTGAAGTGGCCGCGATGCGTACTGGTAACTTCCCAGTCGAAGGTCGCCCGCCCGTTGCGTGTGTCAACGTCTATCCGGGAAACGATCATCTGAAAATCAGGAAAAGCACGTTGTCGCTGCCGAAAGTATTGCTGCCGCTCGATGCGCCCCATCCCCGTTCCCGGCTGGCCCCCGCTTTTGGAGAGACTGTGTTCGGCGTGGAAACTTTCAATCAACTCAATGTCCTGCGAGTTCAGTGCCTTGACGTATGCCTTGATGAAGTGCTGCATCTCTTTGACATCCATTTTACTTCTCCTTTTCTCCCCCTATTATAAGGCAGCAACGGCCCGCGAGAGCTACTGTAATCCGCGACATCAGTGGCGCTAATCGCGCTCTGTTTCACTCAAATCAACGCGCATCAGCCTGAGCAAGATAGGCCCTGGCTCGCGTAACGTATCCGATTGAGAATCTGCCTGTGACCAGAGCTTTAAGAGGCTCGTATAGATGGCGACAGCCTCGGATACGTTTCCGCTCCCGCTGGCCGCACGGGCGGCACCGAGCAGCGAAAGCGCACGGTTCGGTTGCCGCTGTAAGGAAACCTTGAACTCTTGCGCCGCCTCTTTGGGGCGTCCGGCGCGCAAGAGAATCTCTCCGAACAACTCGTGTGAAGGTTTGATCAACTCTGGCGGGCCGGAGGGCGGCGACATCTCTTCTTCCAGAGAGGCGGCTCGCTTTATCAATTCGATGGCTTCCGTATTACTTCCCTTGGCAGAGCTGCTGGCGGCTGAGACTTCCATCTCCATGATCTCCACTTGCTTCGCACGGTAAAGCTCACCGGCCGCCGCAAGCTCTCCTCGCAGGGCTCGTAATTCGGCAATGCTTTGCTCGACCCCTTGAGAGTTATTGGACGCCGCGGCCAGACCCTTGACGAAACTGGCGAGCATGCGATCACGAGATTGTAAATAAGAGTTCGCCCTTGCGCCTGCCGTCGGCGGCGGCGCACAATGAGCCGGACTCATCGGAGCGGCTTGTGTGGCGCTTCCCTGCCCGTTGGCTTGCGCGCCTTGCACGTTTAGTAACTTATCAGCCAACTCCCAACGCCCGGTCTCAATGATGAAGGCTGCCGCCATGTCAGAGCGGTAGGAGCGGCCCAGTTTGCGCTCGTCACCGGCCTGCCGGATTGAGTCCTGTAACACACTGATCAATTCCTCCGCCTTGCGTTGCCGTCCCTGCTGTAGATAAACGTAAAGGAGCCAGTGGAGGCTATGGTAATCCCTCTTTTCTATCGGAAGATTCTTGCGCTTGACCCATGCATCGGAAACGGCCCATGCAGATTCATTCGAGGCGGCAGCTTCCGGCCACATCCCCAGTTGAAGAAAGATATGCGCGGGCATGTGGCGTGCGTGATGCGCTTCGGGGGCGATCCGGCTGTAGCGTCTGGCGGCGTCCAGCGCGAGGATCGCGTGCTCTGGATCATCGAAAGCATGAATGATGTAGTGAGCAGCGCCGGGATGATCGGGGTTCTTCCTGTAGACCTCAAGGGCAATCGAACCGGCGAGCATCTGGCGGCGAAATCCCTTTTCACCGGGGCGAATCGTTCCGAGCAATGAAAGGGCGTAGAAACAGGCCGCTTCCGCGTCATCCGCATAATCGCTGTAAAGTTTCTTCATCGCCGCCGCGTAGGCTTCATCGCGCGCCAGTTTATTGCCTTCGCCGTACAGCTTCCTGATCGCGTCAAGATACGCCCTCTCTCTCTCTGTGAGCTTCGGCATATCCCTGATTTTGGCTATCGTTTTCCTCCCGGCATCAGTATCTTGCTGGGCCCAGAGAGGGTGATTGTAGGTCATCGCCTCGCCCCAATATCCCATCATGAAGTCCGGGTCGGTTTTGGTTGCCGCCTGAAATTCCTCCAAAGCCTCTTCATACCAGAAAGAGTGAAGCGCGGCGACGCCACGCAGGAAATGGGCCTGCGCTGCGGGCGCGCCGGTAGTGGGAAAGTCAACCTTTCCCAGCTTCGACTCCTGAGCAAAGGCCATCGCGCCAGCGCCCACGATCAAGACCGGTAAAAAGAGATAAAGCAGCGCGCCTCTACGAGCGGGCACTGAGAGCAACATCATCTTTAACCTCCGAAGGTGTATGAACAGAAGTACCTTTTTTATCCGCCGCCGAATTTGTCTTCATCGCGCGCACAGCATGCGGACTCCGAAGCATTTCGGCGAGCAGTCTATCGCTTTTTATTCTCGAAGAACTCCGGCACTAAATAAGTGTAGACAGCGTTTCGCACACTGTCGGAAGAGTAAATCTCGCCGTCCCTGACATTGAGCGCCACTCCTCCCGGATGAACCATCTCGCTGACCGGCCCTTTGATGATCGCTCGCGGAGCGATGTCTCCGCCATCCGTCACATCCCAGACGCCGATGAAGCCCAGCACGTCGCTCCGCCACGGCGACAGGATTTCAACATCCTTGCCGATGCCCTGTCGCTGGTTGACGCCCTCGTAGAGCGCACGGTAGACGTTGTTGGCCAGCGCGGCGTAAATCTTTCCGTCGTGTATCTCGATCTGCCAAGGGCTCAGAATACCTGTCTTCGGGCCGGTGATGACGGCGCGCGGGTTCACGTCGCCCGTATCGGTGCGGTTGTATACATAGAGCGCTCCCTGCCCGCCGACCCTCAGACGCAGGGCGACCACCAGCAGATTGCGAACAGGATCGACGGCAGTGCCGACGATCCAGAATCCGGTTTTGGGCGTCAGCACTCTGACGGGACTGACATCACCGCTGGCCTCTCTGGGAAAAACGAGGACGCTTCGTTTCCCCGGATCGCCGACGAGAATCTCGTTGTTCTTCGGGTCGACCGACACCGTATGAGGGAAGAAGAGCTGCGTCTTCGGCCCTTGAATGATGCGTATCGGAGACTCGTTCCCGCTGGCGTCTCCGCGAAAAACAAGGATCGCGCCCGCCTGTGGATTGGTCACAATGATCTCGTCGTGGACGGGATCGTAATCCATTTCGTGGATAGTCCGGGACATCCTTGTCGCCTGTCCCTCGATCACTCTCTTCGGAGCAAGGTTTCCGTTCGTCAACCTGGCGAACGTCGCGATACGCGGTTGCGTCACTCAATTAGGAACCAACAGCTCGTCCCTCTTCGAGTCGTAGGCAAGCGTGATCGGATTGCCGAAGCCTGCGGTCGGCGTACCCTTCGGAGCGTTCCTGATAATCCGCTTCGGAGCGACGTTGCCGCTATCCTTAAGGCCGAAGACGAGCGCCGTGTGATCGCCGAAATTCGCGACCCATAGCTCGCCGTTCTTTTTATCAATGGCGACCGCCATCGGGCGATCAATGCCCGTGCGGTCTCCCTTGATGCGGCGAAACGGCTTCACATTGCCGCCGTCCGTGCGGTGAAAAAAGAGCACCGAATCGTCTGCGTTATTGGCGACGATGATCTCGTCTGCCGCCGGATCAAAGTCAATGCCCGTGGGCCAGTTGAGCTGCGTGGCCGGGCCTTGAATGACGCGCAACGGTTTTGTGTCGCCCGCCGCGGTCGTTTCGTAAATGGCGATTGAAGGCTCGCGAAAACTTCCGCCGGGCAGCTCTATCGGATCGCGCGTCGAGGTCGTGTAACGACCCAGCGTCACATTCCAGCTCCCCCAGTTCGTCACCATCATCTCGTTATGTAGATCGTCCACGTGGATGCCGTGCGGATCGGCCAGACCCGTGTTCTTCCCTTGCAGCACGCGCACGGGCGGATCGAAGCCCGATGCGCTGCGCCCGTAAGTGACGACCGCATTGTTCGAGCCGTCCTGTATCGAGATCGAGAACTCGTTTCTCGCTTTGCTCATAGAGATGCCCCACGCTCCGTGCGGCACGGAGAGGACGCGGCGGGGCTTGACGTTGCCGCTGTCTTCATAAGAGAAGACCATGAGAGTATCTTCGATGTCGTTGTTGACCGCGAAAATCTCGCGCGCCGTGGCGTCAAAAACCACTCCGGCGATAAAGCCTATGAGCGTTTTCGGCCCGATCATCTGTCTTAAAGGTCTTGTCTCTTCGCCCGCCCGGCTGCGGCTGTTGCGGTCATAGACCAGCAGGCTCTTCCTGTTCGTGTCGCTCAGCATGACGAGATTATTATCCGGATCAACAGCGACTCCGTTGAATGACGGATAAGGGTCTTCGATTGCCCTGATGGGCTGAATGTCGCCTCCGAGCGCGTCGCTTCGTACAGGGGTTTCGCCCTGCACAGCTTGCTCTCTCTGGCCGGACTGAATCGGTGACTGGCAGGGATTACCGAAGAGGTCGCTGGCCGTGATCTCTTCGGATACGGAAGCCTCCACGGTGACGGTCTCGTCGTTTGCGCCCTCGACGCGCGCAGAAAAACTGGCCGAGCCGCCGGTGATGACCGCGACACTCAACAACGCGACCGAAAGGAGCAGTCTGATCCACATCAGCCGCCCCATGCGGGCGCTCTTTCTTCCAACTTGGCTCATATCTCGATCTTCCACAGCTTATCAGCGGGGCTCGCGTCTTCCTCTCTACTTACTTTTTTGGGTCAGTAGTTGTTGGACCTCAGTGCAGGCGAGATGGAGCGAGGCGAGTTTCTCGCCCGTCTTCGTCAGGCTCAACTTTCCGGGTTCAACCTGATGGCAGACGGTGCAGCCGTACTCGTTAAAACGAGCCGCTTTCAATCTCTGCTCCGGTTTGCGCTCCGCATCGGAGATATGGACGATGACGCTCATCGAAGTAAGCAGCCCGACGCAACCTTCCGAGTTTGCGCGTAGTTGCCCGCCTCTCTCTGTGTATCCGAACTTCCCCTCGTTGTTGAGCGTGTGACAACCGTTGCAGTCGTATTTCGTAAACACGAACTGGGCCAACTCATGCGGCGACTTGTGCGGGTCGTCGAACTCGGGCGGGATGTCCGTCGCCTGAGCAGTTGTCGTCCTCTTCGACTGCTTCGTGCACGTTATCGAGAGGATAGCCATACAGGTCAGAAGCAGAAGAAGCGCCTTGATCGTCTTTTGTGTTTTCACTTTTCTTTCCCTTCAAATGTTTTCTGAACTTCAACTGGCCCGAGCACTCCGTGTATTGGTCGAAAGCTCTTGCTCATACAATCATCTCTTTTTAGCGTCGAAGAGTTCTGGCACTGAAAAGACCAGCGTCGCATTCCTGACGCTGTCGGTCACGAAGATCTCGCTGTTCTTAATATTCAAGGCCATCCCCGCAGGGTGTATCAATCCGCTCGCCGGGCCTTTAATCAGAGACCGTGGTGCAACGTCGCCATCGTCGGTGATGTTCCACACTGCGACAAAGCCCAGTCGTTCGCTTCCCCATGGAGATCGTATGACAGCGGTCTTGGCCCAATCACGCAGCTTGTCCAGAGCGTAGCGCGGTCTATAGTTGAAGGCGTTGGAGACGGCGATAAAAATCTGCCCCCGTTGAGGATCAACCTGCACCTGCCAGGCCCCTTCGATAATCCCTGTCTTCGGGCCGCTGATGGCGGCGCGCGGCGCGATGTCGCCCGTATCCGTGCGATTGAAGATGAGCAGCCCTCTGTGCCTGCTGGAGCCCTCGACTGTAGCATCGAGCATGGTGCTTGAAGCGATCAACAGATCGTGCTCCGAGTCTACGGCGATGCCGACAACGTAGCCCAATTTCGTCTTCGGCCCTTGAATCACCCGGCTTGGCGGCACATCTCCATTGGCCATGATGGGGAAGACCATGATTTTTCGCCCGCCCGGATCGCCGATGATGATCTCTCTATTCTTGACATCCACATTGACGGAATGCGGATAGGCAAGTCTCGTCTTCGGCCCTTGAATGACACGGATGGGAGGCTCTGCGCCATCGGCCCCGCCACGAAAGACGAGGATGGCCGCCGCGACCGGGTTGGGGACGATTATTTCGTCGTTGACCGGATCATAGGCGATCCCGTGCATGGTTCTCGAAAGCCTCGTATCCTGCCCCGTGATAACTCTCTTCGGCCTCACGGCCCCGTTGGCCAGCCTGGCAAACGTCGCGATTCGCGGCTGGCTCACTCAATTGGGCACGAGAATCTCGCCCCTCCGGGTGTCGTATGCGACGGCCATCGGATTTCCGAACCCGACGGTCGGCGTGCCTGCCGGTGCATTGCGAATGATTCGTTTCGGTGCGGCGTTTCCTCTGGCCCTTCGATCAAACACGAGGGCGGTGTGATCGCTAAAGTTGGCCACGTAAATCTCGTTATTCTTCGAGTCAATGGCGACTCCCATCGGATCACTGATCCCGGTTCGCGCTCCGCGAATGACCCGCACGGGCGCGACATCACCGCTCGCTGTCCGGCCAAAGAAGAGGATCGAATCGTCGCCATTGTTCGCCACAGCGATCTCATCGGAAACCCTGTCGTGCGCGATACTCATCGGCCAGTTGAGTTTTGTCCGCGGCCCGGCGATGCTCCGCAGCGGAGAAGCGTTCCCTTGCGCGGAGTCCGGGTAGAACGTGATTGAAGGAGGTTGAAATCGTCCGCTCGCCGTTTCGCTCAGAGTGCCGACGGAAATATCCCCTTCCGACAAATTCCCGTGGCTCGCGACGGCGATCTCTTTGTTCGCTTCATCAATGTAAAGGCCGTGCGGGTCAGCCAATCCGGTATTCTTTCCAATAATGCTTCGGAGAGGAGCCTCGACGCCCTTCGCCTCTCGACGATAAAAAACAACGGCGTCGAGCGACTCGACCGTGAAGGCCAATTCGTCTCTTGATCTGTTCAGGGCAACGCCCCAGGATTGATGAGGAACGGCCAGCAGCCTTGCGGGACTGATGTTCCCTTCTGCATCGTAAGAGAAGACCATCAACGTGTCTTCGATGTCGTTGTTGACGGTCATTATCTCGCGATTGACGGAATCCAGCGTCACACCTGCGACAAATCCGATCTGGGTCTGCGGCCCCATGATTCGTCGCGCAGGCGGCGTCTCTTCCGTTGATCTGCTTCCCGCTGTGCGGTCGTAAATCAAAAGACTCTTGCGGTTGGTATCGCTTAATACGACGAGGTCGTGCTGCGGATCAACGGCGACCCCGTTGAACGTCGGGTAAGGATCGGCGATACAACGAAGCGCCGCAAGGTCTGTGCCCGTTGTATCTGCGGGCACAGACCTTGCTTCCTGTTCGACAGCCATTCCCGCATCGCACGTCAGGGCTGAAGCGCTCTCGGCAAAGTCCGGCGACGGCTGATGCCCGGCGTCGAGTGTGTAGGCGGCGCGGCCACGCGCTCCGGCGCTGGCAAGCATGGCGGTCAAAGCGATGCTCAAAGCTGTCCAGAACAGTGCGGTTCTTGTGCCGCGCGCGCCTACACGAGTTCGCATCCTGGTTCTCTCCCTGCTCTACGCCACAGGCTCGTCATGAAGCGAAGCCGACCGCCAACATGGCCGCTCCAGCGCAATCAACTACCAGTTGATCCTCAGCCCTAACTGAATCTGCCGCGACGTGGTCGAGGTCGAAGTGATGCGACCAGAGTTTCCGATTGGCTGCTCCGTCGGGCTGACGCCGTTGAAGATGATGCGTTGCGGCAGATTGAAATTGGCCTTGTTCAGCAGGTTGAAGGCTTCAACGCGGATTTGGATGCTTCCGCCCTCGCCAAGCATCTTGAGGCGGATGTTCTTATGGGCAGACATATCCACGGTGGACAGCCCCGGGCCGATCAGGACATTTCTCCCGAGATTGCCGAACGTGCCTCGCGGCGGCATGGCGAAGGCATTCGGATTAAAGTATTGATCCGGCCCGCCCAGAATAATATTGCTGGCATCGAAGCCGGGAAGCAGGTTGGGGCGATCCGTCCCTCTGGCGTCCGTAGCGAAGCGTGTGCCGGTCCAATCCGCCTGTATCCCCGGCGTGAACGGATTCCCGCTCTTGACGGTGACGATACCGGACAGGCTCCAGCCACCGAGAAGCGCTCTGGTGACTCCGGTGCTCCTCCTGAAAAACGGAAGATCCCATATCCCGTTGATGACGAAATTGTGCTTGCGGTGAAAATCTGCGAGCCCGCGATCATAACTGCGATCATAGGGGTTCCAAGCCAAAGGCTGACTGCCGAAGGAGTCCCCTGAAATGACGCCCTGCCCTTCATCGATAGTCCGCGAGAAGGTATAGCTCGCCTGGATTTGTAAATCGTTATTGAGCCTTGATCGGACTTTGACTTCGAGGGCGTTGTACCATGAGTTCCCGTCCGTTCTCATGAGTGTGATCGAGCCGATTTGAGGGTTGCGTCTGGGCGCGCCCGTGACAAAAAAGAATCGCCCGTCGGGCAACACCTGTGGCACGGGAGTGTTGACCTCTCCGGTGCGAGCCAGATTGATTCCTCTTGCGCCAGCATAAGCAAGTGTCACGACCGTGCCTTGCCGCACCTCACGCTCGACGGCGAAGTTGTACTGGAGCGCATGCGGCGTTTGCCAGTAATAATCCGGCAGGCCCGCATCAATGGATACCGGGACAGTACTCAAATTCGGACGCAACAGCGGGTTGACGATCGAGAGGCGATTATTGAAGGGCTGGTTCCCGTTGATCTTCTGCGCGATGTAGGGAATGATACTGATGTCGTAAAAAATACCGAAGCCGGTTCTGATGACGGTCTTCCCATCACCCATCGGGTCCCACGCCAGACCAAAGCGCGGTGCCCAATTTTGCTTCTGATTCTCAAGCATCTTGCCCACCGTCACGCCGGTGTCGTGCAGCGGATCGGGCAACCCGACGATGTGGCCGAACTTCTCCGTCGGCGCGGTACTGAATTCTATGCGCAAGCCGAGATTGAGAGTCAGATTCCGTAGCACCTTGAAATCATCCTGGATGTAGGCTCCGAACCTGGTATGCGAGAAGTACTGTCGCGGGTCAGCGCCCGGCGCCATGAGCGTCAGATTCGTCGGGCGGCCCTGAATGAATTGCTGGACGCCGGGGAAGCTGAAGCGCCCGCCGAGGAAAGATTTCGTCTCGATCAGATTCTGCACTCGATCAACGAGCAATCCCCATTTCAGCAGGTGCGCGCCGCGCACGAGCGACATGTCATCGCTAAATGAAAACATGTTCTGAAGCTGCGTGGAGCTACGCGGAGGGCGTTCACCCCCTGCGGTCGTCGGCATCCCGCCGATGGAGATTTGCGGCTCGGGGCGGCCCGGTATGAGGATCGAGCTTTCAGGGAAGTCCAGTTGCAGATCGTCATTGCTGAAGAAATTGGTTCGCGCATAGGAGAAGCGGAAAGTGTTGACCCAACGGCTGCTGATGACCTCTGTGTCTTCGAGGGTGAGGAACTGGCTCCGGGATTTCTCCAAAACTTTCCAGCCGGGGAAATTCGCTGGTGGAGTCCGCTCCGCATCGTCAAAAGTGTAGCGCACAAAAATGCTGTTCGCGGAAGTCAGCTTATGGTCAACGCGTATCTGGTAGAAGGACGCATTCGTCGTTTGGTTGAAAGGAAAAATCAGTTCGGCCAGGCCCGTGCCGAAATCTCTCCCGTTGGGCGAGGGAAACAGAGCGAGGTAGGGCAGGATGTCAGGGTTGACCGGGACGGTAATAAACTGACCGGGTCTTGCCGGGTCAGGAAACCGACCTTGCCGCGCAGACAGCGAAGGAACGACCGTGACTTTACTTAGCCCGAGCCTATCGCGCAGCCACTCGCCCGAGCCGAAGAAGAATGTCCGTTCTTTAATAATGCGGCCGCCAAGCGAGAAGCCGAACTGATTTCGCTTAAAAGCCGGCTTCTGCTCGTCGAAAAAATTTCGCGCGTCCAATTTGTCATTGCGTAGAAATTCAAAGGCGCTGCCGTGCAGAGCGTTCGTCCCGGACTTCGTCACGATGCTGATGACTCCGCCCGTCACCTGGCCATGCTCGGCGTTGTAACTATTCGTGAGGACGCGGAACTCCTGCACCGCGTCAATCCCGAGGAAGGTATCGGCAGCGCTCCCCATTCCGTTGCTGAACGTATCGGCAATGTTCGTTCCATCGAGTAAATATCTGCTCGAACGGCCCGGCGCACCATTGATGTTGATTTGCAGGCCGTGGATCGTGCCGCCCGTCGAGCGATTGTTGGTCGAGGAAACGCCGGGCTCCAGCAGGGCCAACTGGTCAATGTTGCGTCCGTTGAGTGGCAATTCAACGATCTGCTTGCGTTCAATCACACCGCCCAACGCCGCTGATTCCGTCTGGATGCCCAACTCGCTACCTTCGGCAACCATCACCGATTCCTGTATGCCTTGAACTTTGAGCACCAGATTCTTAACGAGGCTTTGGCCGACCGCCAGATAGAAATTTTCCGTGCTCTTGTTAAAGCCGTTCGACTCGGCTTCGATCTGGTAATCTGCTACCGGCAAAAACGCGACGCGAAATTCTCCGTGCCCGTCTGTGACGGCATGTCTGACACTGCCCGTTCCGACATTTTTGATCGTGATTTGCGCTCCGACTACGACTGCGCCGTTGGTGTCCGTGACATTTCCTGAAATGTCTCCCGTCACGCTCTGGGCACGAGCGCTCACGCCCGCCAGAACGAAAATCAGCACGGCGATCAGGGCACACATGTGCCGCGAGTTCGATCTGTCGCTCGCATTCATCGTATGTCTCATATAGCCTCCTTCAATTATCCGCACTCGATTGATTGGCTTCACTATCTTTCTGAAGATGTCTCGATCAATGACCGAGGACTCAGGTCATGTGAAAGTCTTCCGGCATTTTTCGCGAGAACCACATCGCGGCTGCCTTTGCGATGAGGAGGGAGACGGCAAGGCGAATGATTCCCGCGAGGTTCTGCGTCTCTTTCTTCCACAAATTTATGGTGATCGTAATAATGTCGGCGGCCATTAGTTTGAGAGCGCGGAGAACTCGCGCGAGGAGTTGAAGAGGAAGAAGTGGCCGCGCTGCCTGCTTCTGTGGTCTCAGACGTGGAGATTTGTTTGCGCATAAAGATCACCGAACTGTTTTTCAGATCGTAAAAAAACAGAGATGACTCATGCTCGCAGTGAAGATTTTGCGGTGACACATGGCGAGGAGATTTCGATTCGTTTGGCATGCGCTTAACCTGCCGTCAGTAAAAGTTTCAACTGTTGTGAGTTTGCAGAAGAGATAAAGCCCGGTCGCTTGCCCCTTGTATCGGCTGAGAAAGTAATCGTTCTGTTTTAACTACGCTGCTTGACCTTGCTCTTTGATCTCTTCGAGCCGGATTGCTTGAATTGATCCCGGCGGTGCTCTGCGCGCGCCGCGAGCAGGGTGATCCACGGCGAAGCCACCTTTTTCTGACCGAAGTCGAAATCGGCGTAAGGCTTGTTGATGCCTTCGGGCTTGAAGAGCCCTGCGGGCGTCTGTTTTTCCGTCACCGCCGAAAGCATTTCACCAAACCGTTTGTCACCCAGCGCGGTCGAAAAGTTCGAGAGCGTGTCCACAGTTTTCAGTAACTGGTGTTGCACGAACGGGTACTGCATACGGTTAAAGACGCTGCCCATGCCGAAGCCGACGGGTCTGTAAGGCTCTGCGCGACGCTCCCACAACTTGAGCACGTGCTCAACGCCGCGTGCGGCCACCTTGCTGTGCTTCAAAACAGGATGTGCTGACAATGCTCTGAGGACGTTGACAGTTCCAAAAGGGCAACTCGGATCATCCGCCCGCTCGCGCCCCGGCAGGCAAGCCTCCGTCGGGTGCCAGCCCCCGTCGAGCCGTTGCCATGCGGTCAGATACTCGTATGCACGTTCCAGTCGCGGGTCGCCCTCATAACCGAAGCGCGCCAGAGCATAGGTCATCACGTGCGAGATGCAGATATAAGGACGCTTATCCCAGCTCTTCGTATGATCGAAGCCTCCGTGTAAGAACCCCGGAGGCGCAGGCTCCGCCGCCTGATTGTTAAATACCTTCTCGGCCACAGCAGCGATGCGTTTGTCATCTCGCTTGAGACCGAAGTCGGCCAGCATGGCTAACTTCCAGAGCGCATCCTTCGGATCGTAGGCGCGACCCAGAGGCTGCGCCTGCGGCCAGGTTTTGACTTCATCCAACAACTCTTTGACATGCGCGTCCTTTTTGAGACGCGCATAAGCCTCGCGGACTTCCGGCTCATCTTCGCTTTGCCCCAGCAGATCGAGACGCGTGTTTAAGATGACCCAGGGTTCTTCTCTCTCAAGCAGCCACGTTAAGAGGGTCTGGTTTATTGGCATAGGCTCAATGTTAAGAGAGATGTTCGGCTTTCTTCAAAAGTGTGGGCGAGCTTTCCAAATTGCCGCGTGTATCTCCTCAGACCAGCCCTCTTGTTCGTCAACACTACCTCCGCTCAATCTGGATCAATTGAGGAGCATTGCCGGCACGCTTTAGATCCACTCCCTGATAATTCCCCGACGCGATGCGGCGCTCCGTCGGTTGACGATAGAATGTGTTGTAACTGCAAAAGGGCACCTGATTGCCGTCGGCTGTCAGAAAGTGTATGGAACAGGTCTCGACCCGCTCGACATCGAAGTTCCACTTGTCCATGTGATGAACGCAACTGACCATCAACACGTCATCGAGGTCGGACATCGGATCGTAAGAGCCGCGAAACAAACTGTTGACGAGCACCTGCCGGAAGACGGGGTTGGAGACTTCCGTGAGCGCGCTCCAGAGCAGGCGTCCGGCGTACTTCCATTTTATGAGAGAGCGCCGCCATCCCTGTCCGGCCTTCATCGCCTTTGCCCCCTCGTCCATCAAAGCGAGTATCGGTTCGACCTGCACCAGCTTACTCAGCGGCACTAAGGATTCGTCCTTCTTGTTGACATAAATATAAGTGGCGACGTTACAACACGGATGGGTATAGAGCTTCTCCTGTTTCTTCCCCGTGAGCTGCTCGAAGAACTCCGCGACGGGCAGCATCGCACCGACCGGATAAAAGTCGCTACGCTTGATCGCGCCGCCTGTTTGGTCTTCAAGGCAAGACATAAAGTCGTATGGAGTCGAGCGCATCTCCTGAACGTCAAACTGTGTGGCGCGTCCATAAAAGGTCAAGGTTTGAGCGACGACGCGTTTGATCACATCGCGGTTGTGCGCCGCAAAGCGGATGATGTCGCCGATCTCTTTGTCGTTTAATCCCTTGGTGAGAGTCACGACGAGGACGATGCCGAGCCCGACCCGTCGCGCGGCATCAACGGCTTTCTGTTTCTGCGCGAAGAGTTTCGCGCCGCGATTGAACTTGTAAATCTCATCGTCGAGCCCATCGAACTGAAGGCCCACCGCCGTCAGGCCCGCCTCCTTCAGCACGCCCGCGTACTCCGAATCGGTCGCCAGACGCAATCCGTGCGAGTTGATCTCGATGCGCCCGTACCCAAGGCGGCGAGCCAGACGGATCATGTCCGGCAGGTCTTCCCTGAGCGTCGGCTCGCCGCCGGAGAACTGCACGGTCATGCGTTCCGGTGTCCCGCGTTCCTTCAACTGCGCGAGCATCGCTTCGATCTCGGCCATCGTCGGCTCGACCTTGTGTTCCATCTGAAGCTTCGATTCGGAGAAACAGATGGGACAGGTCAAATCGCAACGATTGGTGATGTCTATGAGCGCGATCAGCGGTGAGCCCTTATGCTCTTTGCAGGGCCCGCACTCCGAAGGGCATTCCTTGTTACGCAAACGTCCTTCTTCGGGGAGATGCTGGAAGGCCATGATGCGGCTGTAATCTTCCGCGCTGGACCAGTAGAGCGTCTCGAACAGCCCGTGCTCCGGGCACGTCTTGACCATCAAGAGCTGGCCGTCGCGCTCGACCAGTTCCGCAGCGATGATCTTGTCGCACTCCGGGCAGACGCTGCGTGTTTCTCGCACTGCTCGATCAATCTCATTTGAGCGTAGGACTGTTGCTACCATGATCGGTTGCCTTTCACTCTTTAAGCTGTGGCATAGACGTGAGAACCGGCCAGAGCTTTTCGTCCGACCGCGACGAAGTAATGCTGCTTGGCGGCGGGCACTTCGGTTTCCGGTACGATCACGTTGGGATTCTTGTCCATCGCGCCCGGTATTAAATGAGGCGGGAGCATCGCCACCTTCATCACAGTGCCATGCAGCCGCTCGACGACGCGCGCCACCCTTGAGGTGCTTCTCACGTAATAGCCCTGAAGACGCAGGTTCGCCAGAATAAACGGGATGATGCCCGGCACGCTGTTGGTCTGGCACCAGTACTGAACCTTTTCCAGATGGGATTCCATAATGCGGCCAAACTCTTCGCGCGTGAACTCAAAGATGTGCCAGGGATTGATAGGCTTTTCGCTGCGCGGCGACCAGACCAGCTTGTTCGGGGTCGAGAGCACAAGCGTGCCGCCCGGCTTGAGGACGCGCACGGCCTCTCGCAGCAACGCTTCGTAATCATCCACATGCTCGAAGACCTCTAAACAAACGACGGTCGTGAAATACTCGTCCGGGAATTTGAGCGCGGTCACGTCCATGCGTTCGAATTTCAGATTCGGGGCGCTGTAATTTTTCCGGGCGTAAGCCAGAGCATCCTCTGCGAGATCGACTCCGACCACGGAGCGCGCGCCGCCGGTCGCCATCAACTGAGCGCCGTAACCACAACCGCAGCCGAGATCGAGAACGTCCTCGCCCTGCACGTGCGGCAAGGCAAACTCGTAGCGGATCAGATGCTCTTGCAGCATCGGCTTGAGTTCATATCTGTCGGGTATGACCCGCTCGCCCGTAAACCGCATGTTCGCTGACTCCTTCAGAAACGCATCGCGGATTTGAGTTGATCTATACGGCGGTTGATGTCCTCGGCGGTGTGAATCTTCGTCATCGAGCCCATCGTGAGCACCAGCTCCTGAGGTTGGCTGTCGGCCAGTTGCCGCAGCTCTTTCGCGGTCGGGTCGCTCATCGCAAAGATCGTATTCCCGTCCATGTGAAGCTCGCCGAAGATTTCGTGCTTCAAGGCAAAGGCCGTTTTGAAACAGGGCATCGAACAGGAATCAGGAATGGGCTCGTCGAAATAACGCGCAGTATGACAGCGGCGCACGACGGCGATGATGACGAGACCGAGATGAACCGAAAATTTCAGTCCGCTTTTAACGATCTCTTTCATCTCGCCGAAAGTCTGCGGCACCCAGTCTATATCCGCTCCGGCTATACGGTGGTCGCGCAGGAATTTGAGCGTCGCCTTGAAATGAAGATTCGTCTTGTTGAAAACCAGCCCGCCGACCTTTTCCACGGCCATCCGCTTGAACCAGCTTTCACCGCCCATCAGCTCGGCCATCGAGGGCCGCCCGCGCTGGGGGATCGAGATCAGTTGTCTCCCCAGATAGGGAATCAAGTTGGGATAGCGCCCGTCACTGATCTGATTGATGACTCCCCAATCGTTGGCGATCACGGTCACAGGGCGCAGGGTCTGCGCGTTGATCGTGTCGAGATGGCGCTCGACCGTCGTGAAAAACTGCTGCGGCAGGCGCGGGCAGACGTAACCCAGTTCTTTGCCGCTGTCGTTCAGATGGTTGATGAACTCGCGCAACTGCGAATCGTTGATTAACTTGAATTCGCAGAGGTCTGCGCCGTAGCGAATCGCATCACAATTGCTGCGCAGCGCCTGCCGCAGCGCTGGAGGATGTTCGGCTTGCACTGTGAATTTCATCATCAGTCTCCGGCGGTGTCAGCAGCAGCGATGGTCGAGAAAGTCTTTGCCGCACCGACCTGGATGATGGGCAGCGATCTGGGAGGCTTCTCCATAAAAGGAATCTGGAATGCCTCGCGCGCCTGACCAGACCACGGCGCGTAGTAGCAACGCTTGTTAATGCAGAGTTTCATCAGCTCCGGCGATTGCAGGCGCAGGTCTTTGATCGTCTGCTCAGTGCCCGCCTCGTCCTCTGCTCTCGCCAGATCAATCAGACGCCGGTAATAGCGCGTCGTCCGCTCCTGAAAATCCTCAGACGCGCAGCGCCCGACGATCTTCATTCCGCCGACTCTCATCCGCACCAGTTCCTGAACAAAGCACATCGAGCAGAAGCTGAACGAATCCATGATGGGCAGGAACTCCGCCTGGCCCACCTCGCCCTTTTCCGACAGACGATGAACCTCGTAGTCGAAGAGGCAGGGGATGCGGTCGCTGATCGAGACGATTGATGTATCCTCGCCGGGCTGTGAAGCAATCGGCGAAGCAGGAGCGTCGTCGTAGGGCGCATACTTTTTGGGACGCTGAGAATGAAGCAGGTAGCAGTTCCCTCCGACGTTGCTGCAACCCTCGCCGTGAACGAAAGCCTCTACCTCCATCGGCGAGATTTCGACCAGCTCGCGAATCTCTTCGAGGGTCGAATCGGGTGAACAGATGAGGCGCGTCACGCCGAGCTTTTCCAGAAAATAGATCGACTCAAGGTTGCGCGCCACGAAGTAGCTAGAAGCATAAACCGGCAGGTCTATGCCCATCTCGCGCACAAGGAGCACAGTGCCCATATCGGCGATAATCAGCGCGTCAACCCCTGCCTCCACGGAACGCTTGATGTACTTCTTGACGACCGGAGTGAGCAGGTCTGTCATAAACGGGAGATTCGCCGTCAAATTAACTTTCGTGCCGTGAGAGTGGGCCAACTCGCAGGCTTTTGCCAGCTCGTCGTAATCATTCAAGCAGCACGAAGCTTTGCGCCCGGAGTAAGACATAAATTTTAACCCGGAGAGCCTCACGCCGACGTAAATCTCATCTGCTCCGGCCGCGGAAACGCGTTCCGCGCCTTCTACGGATTTGACGGGCGAGATAATCTTGGTCATCACATTTTCCTCTGCCGGTGAAGGCTTATTTGCCCCAGGTGGCGACCTGTGCAGTGTGGCGCGCATCCGTTAAGAGCGATCTCTTCTCGTCTTCGGAATGATCCCACCTGAAAGTATTGATGAATGACTCTCCGCTCCAGAGCATAAAGGCTCTGATCGTCGGCCAGTCGAGCCGAGGCAGCTCATAGAGGAGTCGTCCGAGCCAGTAACCCGGACGGTTGTAAAAGGCGCGGTACGCTTTATCCACCATCTCCGTCTGTTCGAGCAGCGTCGGGCCGCCCGGCCATTCGATGATCGCGTTCATGACGGTGTACTTCGTCCAGTCGCGCACCTTGATCCAGTCGTTCTCTTCGCACATCTTGCCGAAGGTCGATCCGGGGAACGGCGTCGGCACGCCGAAGAAGGCGTATGTGGCCTTGATCTCTTTCAGAAAGTTGACCGTTGCTTCAGCCGTCGGGCGATCTTCGCCGGGGAAGCCCAGAATGGTCGAAGCGACGGAGCGGATGCCCGCTTTCTGCGCGAGCGCAAACGCTTTGCGCGTCTGCTCCGAGGTCGCGTTGCCACCTTTATGCATGCGCGCGAGCGTTTCATCATTTGCCGATTCCACGCCGTGGAAGAAGAAACCGCATCCGGCCTTTGCCATGTGCTTGAGCAGGTCCAGATCATTGAGACGATCAACCCTTGAATCGCAGCCCCAGCGAATTTTCAATTTTCGCGCGATGATCTCGTCGCACATCTCGCGCATGTGTTTGGGACTGATCATTCCGTCCTCGTCAACGAATGCGAGATGCCGGACGTTATAGGTCTTATAGAGAAACTCAATTTCATCGACGATCAGTTTCGGCGAGCGGGCACGATAGGTGTCGTAGACTTCCGCGTTCTGGCAATAGACGCAGCGCATCGGACAGCCCCGACCGCCGAGCAGGCTGGCGAAGGGCAGATGGCGAAAAAGCTTGTAACGACGCGCACCGAAATCGAAGAGGTGGCGTGCAGGCAGCGGCAGCGAATCGAGGTCGTTGATCAAAGGGCGGATCGCATTGTGGCGCACCGCATCAACTCTCTTGTCATAAAAGCTGATCCCACCGATGTCGCCTAAGGGCTTGCCCGACAGGTATTCGGGAAAGCTCTCCTCCGATTCGCCCTTGAAGACAACGTCCGCAACATCAGTAAAAGTTTCCGGCGAGAACGTCGCATGAATTCCGCCGATGACGATCTGCGGCACGGAGGAGCGCACACCGCGCACCACATCCAGAGCGAACGCGACCGAAGCCGTCACACACGAGATGCCGAGCACGTCCGGACTGGAGGCGAGGACGCGCTCGATCACCTGCTCGCGTTTGGTGCTCTCCGCGTATGCATCAATGACCGTCACTTTGTGTCCGTCCCGCTCGGCGACAGCGGCGACGTAAGCGAGGCCCAGAGGGATGCCGGGCAGGGCAAGGTCTTTGAGCCTTTCCGGGATGTCGTAGTCACAGTGAACAAGCGTTATCCGCATAAACGTTTTCCTCGCATCAAACCTTGAAGCAATATGTCCTGCGGGTCAGGGTCTAAGCCGCGTTGCTGCCGACGACTTTGACCTTCCCGCCCAGCGATTGTGGTTTCATTCGCTCCGCCATGTCGTCGCGTGAAGAGGCTGCCAGCATCATTTCAAAGACTCCGTATTCGCCTCCTGACGCCTCGACCCACGCCCGTAATTTTTCGATGGCGAGGCCGTCATCAATCGCGGCGCGCGCCATCTTCGTCCCTTCCTTACGGCTTTTCGCTTTGCCCGCCACGTATAAGAACTGGCTGGCATTGATCGTTAAGAGGTCTTTGTTGGCGTCGTGACAGACGCCGCGCAGCACGGCCACATTTTTGACGGCGCTCAACCACGGGTCGGCGCATCTGATCTCGCGCGACTGGGCGAGGCGCACGCCCCAATCTTCAGGGGTCGTCATGTAAGTCTTAACTTCACCGTCGCGCAGCTCTGTGATCTTCCTTTCCAGCACATTGGGATCCTAAGCTTAGAATTCCACGTGGACAAGTTGTCGCG